>ERZ779656.62-NODE-62-length-88691-cov-16.703315_pt1 | contig 88691 bp, 58 predicted proteins | sample MGYA00511102_ERZ779656 | MGnify/ENA primary metagenome ERZ779656 (study PRJEB29588, sample SAMEA2143980) | human gut metagenome | biome: human gut; feature: human-associated habitat; material: faeces | place: Denmark | collected 2008/2010 ... | reverse complement strand
GGGGGGGGGGGGGGTAGCCTGAACTCTTAGATAACAGCATGGTAACTTCAAGGTTTTCAATAAGATACAAAATCTTGAAGGATTAGAAGATATTGTCTTTATAGAAAACACGCACTATGACGGACAGCGATATACTGTGGTTTGTGATGCGCGACTTGACCCATTACCATTCCAAGTCGCCTGCCTATAAGATGCTGGACGGGCTGAAAATAGAGAACTTCACACCGAAAGTGCAGAAACTGGTTGTACGAGGCGGGAAACGGGAACGCATTGAAGTGCCTTTTATCCACGATTTAATTTTCGTACACGATTCGCGCTTGAACATCGACCCGATTGTTGAGAAAGTGCCTACCTTCCAATACCGTTTCCTGCGTGACGGGAAACGGACCCCCATGACCGTAAGGGAAACGGACATGGAACGCTTCAAGAAAGCCGTGGAAGTTACGGACAATCATTACTTTTATACACCCCAAGAGGTGAAGCCGGACATGATAGGCAAGAAAGTGCGCATCGTAGGCGGCCCGTTGAACGGTTATGAAGGAAACCTGCAAAAAATGCAAGGCTCGCGGGTGAAGCGACTGTTTGTAGAACTGCCTAACCTGCTTACCGCCGCTGTAGAGGTGCAGCCGGAATTTATCCAAATAGTGAAATAGAAAACTTTACACATACAATTGCATTATGGTCATTGCAGTAGATTTTGACGGAACTATCGTAGAACACCGTTATCCTAAGATCGGCAAGGAGATTCCCTTTGCCATCGCTACGCTGAAGAAACTGCAGGCCGAGCACCATCTGCTCATCCTGTGGACCGTCCGTGAGGGCGACCTGCTGCAGGAGGCTGTCGACTATTGTCGCCGGCGCGGCCTCGAGTTCTATGCCGTCAATGCCAACAACCCCGACGAGCAGCCCGCCACTCTTTCCACCCCATGCCGGAAGGTGTGCGCCGACATGTATATCGACGACTGCAATGTGGGCACCCTCCCCGACTGGGGCGCCATCTACGAGATGGTGCACAACCACTGGAGCTACGACGAGTACCGCCACCAGCTCCACGAATCCCGCTACGGCGAGAACCACAAGACCTCTTTCTGGAAACGACTGACAGGCAACAAATAAACGATGACGACCCAACAGGAAAATACAAAACGGATAGCCAAGAACACGCTGATGCTCTATGCCCGCATGCTTTTCAGTATGCTAGTCTCACTCTATACATCGCGTGTAGTACTGCAGGCCTTGGGTGTGGAAGACTATGGTATCTATAATGTTGTAGGTGGATTTGTATCTATGTTTTCCCTTATTTCTGGAGCTCTATCACATTCTGCTAGTCGTTTTTTGACATTTGAATTGGGAAGAAAAAATATTGAAGGCGTTAAGCGCTATTTTTCTACCTCATTACTTATCCACATAGCACTGGCTCTTACTATATTAATAGTTTCAGAAACGATTGGCCTATGGTTTTTAAATCATCGAATGGTCATTCCGGATAATAGGTTATCAGCAGCAAACTGGGTATTTCATGCATCGGTTTTTTCTTTCATGATTAATCTTCTAAGCGTTCCATATAACGCTTCGATAATTTCTCATGAAAAAATGAATGTATTTGCATATATAGGAATTATAGATACCCTTTTACGTTTATTCATTGTTCTGTTTATAGCCTATGCACCGTTTGTTTTTGATCATTTGATTGTATATGCTGTTCTATTAGTTTTAGTATCATGCTCTATTCAAGCCATTTACGTTTCATATTGTCGAAAACATTTCGAAGAATGCCATTTAAAGATTACATTTGATACTATGTGTTGGAAAAATATGTGGGCTTTCACAGGCTGGAATTTTATTGGTGGAACAGCATTGGTATTAAAAGATCAAGGGGTAAATGTTTTATTAAACCTATTTTTTGGACCAATTGTAAATACAGCCCGCGGATTATCCTTAAGTGTATCAAACGCTGTATGCTCATTTTCTGGTAATTTTATGACAGCATTAAATCCGCAAATAACGAAATCATACGCAGCTAACGATAATGAATATATGTTTCAACTTATTGAGCGTGGCACTAGATTTTCTTTTTATATACTTCTTATCATTGCCTTACCAGTATTATTTGAAACAGACTTTATTCTAACTTTATGGTTGAAAAAATATCCTGAATACACAACCATCTTTGTGCGATTAGTCCTTATTCAAGCGATGATCGATCTTCTCTCAAATACAATAGTAACAGCACAAGCAGCTACTGGAAAAATTAGGAATTATCAAATAGCAGTTGGCGGTATGTTACTTATGAATTTTCCATTGTCATATCTCTGTTTGAAACTAGGAGGAACACCCCAATATACAATGTTCGTAGCTATTTTTATATCAGTTTGTTGTCTTTTGATAAGATTAATCATTTTGCGTAAGAATATACACCTATCCTTAATATGGTTTTTTAGAAAGATCTGTTTGAATGTTTTTATCGTAACTATCTTTGCTATTATCATTCCGGAGATATGTTATTTCACGATGTCCCAAGGATGGCCAAAATTCTTAATTGTTACAACTTTATGTTTAAGTTCCTCTATAGTTAGTGTATATTTCCTTGGGTGTTCTCATTCGGAACGTCAATTTATTAACCAAAGAATTATTAATATTAAATCCAGATTCCTTAATAGATAATCTAAATATATTTTATGTTAAGTATTATCATTCCTACGCATAATCGCTTAGATATGCTACAAGAACTGCTAACCAGCATCAAGCAACAAAATTATAGGGACTTTGAAGTTATCATAATTGCTGATGCCTGCTCAGATGGAACTAACGAATTTCTAAGACATGAGCTATTTCCAATTAATTGGAAATATTTTATAAATGATAGATCATTAAATGCCGGTGGCTGTAGACATAAGGGATTCTTGGAATCAAAAGGTGAATTAGTGACATTTATTGATGATGATGACTACTTAATAGATAAAGATTTCTATGTACGTGCAGTAGATCTCTTTCAAAAACATCCTGACTTATCTGTAATAGCTGCAAATTCATTAAATAAATACGAGGATAATGGTACTTTTGAAAAAAACAATGTCAATATCTCTGGCTATATAGACAATAAGAAATATCTTTCAGGATTCCAATTTAAATGGTCTAAACCCGCTCCATCTTTTGCCATATTCAGCAGATCAAAATTACTGGAGGCTGGTGTTGAAACTATGAATATGGTTAATGATTGTCCTCTCTATCTACGAGCACTACTTGTCGGAGACATTTATATAGAAAGCGAACCTGTTGGCGTTTACCGTATTCATGATCGAAATATATCCAAAAGCATTGGCGCAGACTTCATTATAGAAAACTTGAAAGAAAAAGAATATATATATCAAGAACTAAAAAAACATAAAGTCAATTTTGGTTTGTCATTTTGGTGGTATCAGATGGTAAGAATTACTATCGACTATTTTATAGGTTCCAATCCATCAAATGATGAAAAACGAAAAGTCATCAGATGGTCTGTTAGACATACCCATAAAGCAATAAAACTTATCCTATATCTTTTGAGATTAGTTTTAAATAAGTCGTACCGCAAAGTCTAGACAAATAGGAAAATGAAATGTATTAAACTAGTATATTGGAATGGTAAGAATTTGGGAGATTATTTGAGTCCTTTCATCATAAGCGAACTATCCGGATTACCTATCGAAGATAAAAATCTTTATATATTAGGTAAAAGGGGACAAATAAAGTTAATTCTAGATTATATATTCAAAGAAGTTACTTGGAAAAGACTTACAGAAACTTTGTTTTTCTTTGAGAAAAATGTCCTAGGAATTGGTTCCATTATCGCTTATGGTAATAAAAAGAGCCTAATATGGGGCAGCGGTTTTATGAATCAAGACGAGCATATTAGAGGTGGAAAAGTTCTTGCCGTAAGAGGAAGACTCACAAATGAAAAAATCATTAATGACGGTTATAAAGGATGTGATGTATTCGGTGACCCTGCTTTATTATTACCTCTAATAGTAAAACCGACTAAAGAAAAGAAATATGATCTAGCGATAATTCCGCACTGGAAAGAATACGATTTTTTTAAAGATAAATATGGAGAACGATACAAAATTCTTGATATAAGGACAACAGATGTAGAACATTTCGTGAAAGAATTAACATCCTGTAAATATATACTTTCTACTTCATTGCATGGTATCATATTATCCCACGCATATAATATACCTGCCCTCTGGATTAAATATGGGTATATCGATACTGATGGATTTAAGTTCTATGATTATTTTTCATCAGTTGACATTCCTTTTTATAATGGATATGAGAATTTTGACCAATACCTAAAGAACGACAACTGGAGGAATTTGTTTGATGACCATACGACAAGTTCCTTGCCTCAAACAGATATAACATTGATACAAGAAAGATTATTAGATGTTGCACCTTTTCATGTACAAGATAAATATAAGTCTAGAATTGCACATTTACAACATACAAATAATTAATTCTATATGCTAGGCATAACAAGAAGGAAAAATTGTTTATTAATCGTATAGAAACAGAAAGGAAATTGGCATTTTTTAGCTAAAGTAGCAAGGATAATAATGCAGCGCAATAAGACGTTGATAGGACAAATGGTTCCGCTGCTTCGACAATGCCGAGTTTGTGCAGACCAACTCCTTTCACGGATGTGTCTTTTCCATTATCTTTAGAAAACAATTTCTTGCTATAGGAAATAATGAACGTGGAATGAGCCGTTTTCATTCATTGTTGGACTTGTTTGGATTACAACATTGTTTATTGAATGAAAAACAGTCGTTTGAAATTCCTGACATTAATTGGGTGCAAATAAATGTTCAATTAAAAAAATTACGTAATCAGTCTCTTACTTGTATAAAGCAAGTCTTAGAAATTTAAAATTATTATTGAATGTGCTTGATTGTACCCTAAAACTTAGCTTAGGGCATAGCGAAATATTTCTTTGAAGTAGTTTACATATAAATAAGAGTTCACGAAAGGATGGAGAAAATGAATGATATAAGTGTAAGCGTGATTATTCCCATGTATAATGTTGAAAAATATATTGAAAAATGCGCTTCTTCTTTGTTTGAACAAACTCTAGATGATATAGAATATATATTTGTGGATGATTGCAGTACAGATGGCACAGTTAGTCGTCTTGAGCAAGTTATTCAAAATTATCCAGCACGTATACATCAAGTGAGAATATTGAAAAATGCATCGAATATGGGTTCTGCTGCCACCCGTAATGCAGGTTTGTCGCAGGCTAATGGTATGTATATTGGTTGGGTAGATGCAGATGATTGGATAGAAAACTGTATGTATGTAACATTGTACAATCTAGCAATAAAAACAAAAGCAGATATTGTGTGGTGCAACTATAGTCTAGAGTATGAAGAAAAGAGTGTGGCTATATCTACATTTATAGAGAGTAAAAATAAATCGGTGTTTTTGCAGAAATATTTAATTTGTCCTATGACCCCATTATGGAATACTTTGATTAAAAAAGATTTGTATTTTAGTAATAAAATAGCTTTTTTAGACGGATATGATATGTGGGAAGATTATAACGTAACAACCAAATTATATTATTTCTCTCAAAGAATTGTACATAGTGATGTAATATTATATCATTACCGACAAACTAATACAGATTCTATGTGTAAAAGTGAATCTCAATTACAATGCACCAGCGGAGAAGGTATTCTCTCCACCGGTGCACAGCAATTTCACCTACACAAAATGTCAGAACTTATTTTCTGGGAAGGAAGTATCATGCAACTTATAGAGGCATCCGATGATTTTCACGTCCGCTTTCTGCTTTATCCCAAGAAGCTCTTTCTACAGGCTGCCATTTCACTCGATACCACGTATTTCAACTACATGAGAGAGTTTCCACAATACAACCACGAAGAAGAGAGCTGGAAAAACATCAGTCTATGGATGAACATGGGACAGCTGCTTTTTACCCAGCCTCCTTCTGCATTCAGCGAACGGCTGGAACTGAATTTCCTGCAAGGTATGCTGATGTGGATTTTCAGTTCCATCCCCGACACGTACGTATCAGTAGCCGAATCGTACACCCGGAAGCAACTCTTGTTTCACAAGTTCATGCACCTGATTCACGAACATGCCGCGCAAATGCATCAGGTATCGTTCTATGCCGGAAAGCTCTGCATCTCTCCGCGTTACCTGCACGAAATTACGGAAACCTACTCCAACGGAAAGACTCCGAAAGCGCTTATCGACGAACAGCTGACTGCCGAACTGAAAGTCCTGCTCAACAATCCGGCTTTATCCATCGCAGAAATAGCCTCCCTCTGTCAGTTTCCGGATTCTTCTTACCTGAGTCGTTTTTTGCCTGAAAATAATAGGATAAAACGCAGAATAAAGCGAATTTGAGCATTCTCACTGACGGTCAGAGGGTTTGGCTTCGGGTGGCACGGAATGACATAAGGGCGGAAAAACGGATTTGGGCGGATTACAGCAATAGATGCACTTCCAAATCATTACCCAATACCTGATGCACATTTAACACTAACGGTCTCTATTTCTGCGTTCTGCGTAGGTTTACATTCTGCCTTTACAACTCCCATAGACTAATTTTGCACCAAACAAAAAGCAAGGATTATGAGGAGTACATTCAAGACCGTTTTTTATGTAAACGGAAGTAAAGAGAAGAACGGAATTGTTCCCATTATGGGACGGGTTACAATCAACGGGACTATCGCACAGTTCAGTTGCAAACAGAGCATTTCAAAGGGACTTTGGGATGCCAAAGGCAATAGGGCGAAAGGCAAGAGCCGTGAGGCGGTGGCGGTGAACTATGCCCTTGACAACATCAAGGCGCAGATAACGAAGCACTACCAGCGGCTTTCCGACCGTGAGGCGTTTGTTACGGCAGAAATGGTACGTAACGCCTACCAAGGCATCGGCACGGAGTACGAAACATTGTTGCGTGCCTTTGACAAGGAGAACGAGGCGTTCGCCAAACGGGTGGGCAAAGACCGCTCCAAGCGCACGTACCAAAAGTACTTGACCGTCCGCAAATACGTGGCGGAGTTCATCAAGAGGCACTACAAGCGGACGGACATGGCGATGAACGAACTGACGGAGGACTTCATCCGTGACTACTGCCTGTACCTGCGAAACGAGGTCGGGCTGGCGCAATCGTCCGTGTGGATATACTCCATACCGTTGAAACATATTGTCACCACGGCGCACTACAACGGCAAGATACCGAGGAACCCGTTTGCGATGTACCACGTTGACCCCGACCACAAGGAGCGTGGCTTTCTGACGGAGGACGAAATTCAGGCATTAAGTACAATCAAGCTGGACAATCCCAACTTTGCATTGGCAAGGGATTTGTTCCTGTTCGGATGTTGGACGGGCATCTCGTTCACGGACATCAAGAACCTGACCACCGACAACATCGTTGAAATGAACGGCGCATCGTGGATTGTGTCGAAACGCCAGAAGACGGGCGTACCGTTCCAAATCAAGCTGATGGACATCCCCATGCAGATTATCAGGCGTTACGAATCGTTCAGGACTGACAAGCGACTTTTCAATGTCGGCTCACTTGACACGGTGAACAAACGCATCAAGGCTGTGGCGAAGAGATGCGGCATAGAGAAGCCGATTTCATTCCATTTAAGAAGACATATCAATTCTTCTTACCCATTGAAAACAAGGGACTTACAAAGATTGTCAGCTTAACAGGTAACGATATGGAAACCAGCGGGCTTCTATATTCTACAATGTTCTGCACTAATCAAAAGAACGCTTCTCTCATTTGCAAAAGTAGTGTTTTTATCCCTTATTACCAAAGTTATTCCTCTGAAAAATAGAGAAAATTTAGCGTTACGTATAAAGCACTTCCAAAACATTCTCTGCCAAAGCTGAATCATAAATACGTATGGCATTGTTTTCATCTGTGTTGTAACCAAGATAGTTAATATTGCCATACCATATCAGGGATTTGTCAATGATTGCAACGTCAATAGCCAATGTGTCATTAATCCTAATACTTGCTCCTATGCCTTTTAGCTTTTCCTCTTTTTCCAAATTACTTTTGATAAAAGCGACAACTTCCACACCCCGCGCCGATAGTTCTTTTAGCATCTCAAGTACGGAAGAGTGCTTGGCAAACCAAAGTTTTGTAGCGGAAATGACAACCGAACGCTTTGCCTGGTGTAAATCCTTGAAAAATTCACTTTGGTATGTATGTCCATTAAAAATAACGCTTTGACTTTCGTTGAACAAGTCTATTGGCGCGTTTGACTTAATCTGATAACCGACAGATGCATATCCTCTCAATCTACGCTTGTACATCACATCACACATCGGCACGCGAATGTCGATGTAATCGTAAATCTGAACTTCTTTCTTACCCGGATATTCCCGATGCAGCCGTCCGGAATATTGCGCGATGATACCTTTCCATGAGACAGGCAATGCCAAGAACAAGGTGTCCAACCGGGGATAGTCGAAACCCTCACCCACATATTTCCCGGTTGCTACTATAACAAGCGGTTCCGATAGTGGCATGTTTTGCAAGTATTCCATTTTCTGACGCTTCTCCTTTGCCGATTCGGAACCGACAAGAGTAACCACATGTTTACAGTGTGGTATTAACGCGTTTGCCAATGTTTTGACATGGGCGGTAAGGTTGGTCAGTACAATTGGTGAACGTCCTTCTTTCAGAGCCACGCATACATCCTCTATTATAAGTCCGTTCCTATTTTCATCTTCAGCCATTTTCTGAACCATCCGGGCATAAGTGGACTTATCATCCGTCAACTCCCTATAAGAAGTAAAGCGATGAACAAGCAGACGTGTGAATGTCTGGGATGCCATTTGAGCTTTTGCGTCTGCCGAATAACGGATTGGGCCGCATTGCATGAAGATGATAGGCTGATGTCCGTCCTTGCGGATTGAGGTGGCTGTCAATCCATAGACATAGCGAGCGTTGGCATACTTCAGTATCCGTTCAAAATTTACCGCTGACACATGATGGCATTCGTCCACAATCAACATTCCGTAATCCCGGACAAAAGGTTTTACCCCACTGTCTTCCAAGCAGGATTGCATCAAGGCTATGTCTATTTTTCCATGCAGTGAATTTCCATTGGAATCCAATGTTCCGAATGGCGAAAAGACTTTCCTACGACCACGTTTCTTAAGAAGGGCATCTTCCGTAAAGTCTATTTGCAGGAATTCTTCCAAGCGGGATTTCCATTGGGCCAGCAAGGCTTTTGTGTGTACAAGTATCAACGTGTTTACTTGCCGCTCAGCAATCAAACCGATCGCCGTAACCGTCTTGCCAAATGCGGTGGTGGCATTCAATACTCCGTTGTTATGGGCAGTCAAGTTGGTTATGGCCGCTTTCTGTTCTTCACGAAGCTTGCCTTTAAACTCTACAGTTATATTCTTCCCTTGGTAGGTCTTGTCTTCTATACGATAAGTTACTTGGTTATCTTCCAAAAGTGTAACGACCGCATCTTCACATCCACGAGGCATTGCAATGTAATCGTCTTCCATATCGGCACAAGAGATGATGCGAGGAATATTGTAAGTGGACAATCGCATACCTTGTCTGGCATAAAACTCCGGATTTTTGAATGACGCGGTTCGTTTTAGGTGGTTCACGACCTTTGCAGAAAATCCCTGTAAGGGGATATACAGCATATTGGAGCGTATGAGGACGGGATTGGCAGGGAAATCATTTTGAGTAATCTTTTGAGGCACAGGTGTCTCCCAAGGTTTCGACTCGCTGGTAGTAGACAACTCGCCCAATTCCGAAGCCGTTTCATGTTTTGCCAATATTGCGTCAACCGCCACTTCGGATATCCGTTTTATTTCAAGCAAATAATTCCATTGGTCTTCGTATGCCATGAAGTTTTCGTCCACAAACACGCTGTTCCCTTCCTTGCGGGCTTTGCCTTGCAGTGGCAACGCCACCAAATTGCCGAATCCTCCATCAGGCAACCTGTCCTGATTAGGAAAGAAACGGTCGTATGATTTGAAGTCCATCCTTCCGTATCTTTCTGTCGCTTCCGTCAATATCGTATTTCCAAGCCTTCGTGCCTTGGATGCAGGCAACGGCTGTTCAAAGAACATCCAAACATGTGCGCCGTTCCCGGAACGGGAGCGTTCAATGGAGCAAGGAACATTCCAATCCTTGCAGACCCCGACATACGCCAACACATCTTTCTTGTATCCATGTTCGCATGACTTGTCATCAAAATCCGCGCACAGGAAGTTACACGTATTGTCGGCAAGAATGGCATAGGCACCGATTACATCCTGCCCGTCCGAACTCTTCCCTTCAAGATGTCGATAGATATCCTCATACTCCAAGGGCTTGAAAGCCCTGTTGGGGCATTCCGTACATTTATATCTTTTCTTGTCACACAATTGCCTATCCCATTCGTTCCGACATACAGGCTGGTAGCCGGATTTTCCGCTTGTCCGGCTGTACCATCTCCGCGCGAATACATCCTCACGTCCTTTGAAGAGATTGCGGAACACATCCACTTTTTCTTCCAAAGACAAATGTCGCTTTATAATGGGTTGTGTCAAGTGAGTACCTTTGCTGCAGAGCAAAGACTGTAGTCTGTCTACCTCCTTATGAAGAAGCTCATTTTCCATAAGAAGTTTGTTGTATGCCGCCAACAGTTCTTGGTATGTAAGCTGTTTTCCCATATCATTCAAAGCAACGGTGTCATATATAAAGGTAGGTACACAATGCCATCTTCTGTTTTCACATCCTTGTCGTGAAGCACGTAGGGTGTGGATAACTGGGAGCCATACTTGGCTATGCACTTTCTCAATGAATTCAGTGTGTAACGTTGCCCGGACTTCACCTCTATGGGGGAAATATTATGCCTGCTGGTCGTTACAGGTTTGGCTATCAGGAAATCAATCTCCATGCGGTCATCTGCCGATGTCCGTGAACTGTTGCTGAAGAAATAAAGTTTGTGTCCTGCCGCACGAAGCATCTGCGCTACGATGTTCTCCACCAGCATACCTTCGTTCACTTCCAGCTTGTCAAACATCAGCTTCCGATAAAGGTCTGCACTTACTATTCCCCGCTCGTCGAAAGCATGGCTGATGAGCAGTCCGGTATCGCCCATGTAGCATTTCAGCGTGGTGCGTTCTTCATTCAGTTTCAGCCCGATACTAGGCTCCGTTGAGTTATAACAGCAGTTAATGATTTTGGCGTCACTTAACCAAAAGAAAGCCTGCGAATAGTCACGCATACGGGCTTCGCTCTGCAAGGCGGACAAAACAAACTTCTTTTCATGTTTCTGCAACTGTCCCGGTATTTCCTCAAAAATAGCGGCAACTTTGGTTTCCTGATTGTCTGCATATTTGTGAATGTCATTGCGATAAAGAGCCAATATGTCACGCTTCACCTCATCTACCTTTTCAAAATCCCGCGTTTCCACATATTTGGCGACAGCCTGCGGCATACCCCCGACAATCAAGTATTGCCGGAAATAATCCATTGCCCGGCGGTGGAAAGCCTCCATAGGAAGACGTTTGTCAAACCGCATCTGTATGTAAGGCATCAGCATCTCGTCTCCCATAGCCCACAAAAATTCCTCAAAGTCCATCGGAAACATTTCGATGGCGTGTTCTTCGGAAGGCAGCATAATGTCCTTGACATTCTTCTTAATCGAAATCAGTGAACCCGTCTCAATGTAATCATAACGTCGGTCCGCCACCAAATGCTTGATGGCTGCACGGGCACGAGGACAAAACTGTACTTCATCGAATATGACTAAAGAACGGGCTTCTTCGTCTTTCGTTTGACGTGGAGTAAGCTTCCGCCTGAAGTAAAGCTCCAAATTCATGAAAAGCATGTCGAGGTCATCCAAATAAAGGTTGAAAAACTCCATCACTTGCGGATTTACCTTACTGAAATCCACCAAAATGTAAGACGCATATTCCTTACGTGCGAATTCTTCCACGATATAGCTTTTTCCTATACGTCTGGCTCCTTCTATCAGAAGGGCGGTATCACCTTTATGGTTCTTCTTCCATTCCAACAGTTTATCGTATATCTTTCTTCTCATAATTCACGCATTCATCTTTATTTTTACATTGACATTTCACATATTCAAGGTTATTGCGCTTGCAAAAATACACTTTTTCTTGGATTGTAAAGAACTTTAGGATGTTTTTATTCCAATCTGTAGTTTGACATTGGTATATCGCCACATTGAAAAGCGAATACATTGTGCCACCGATTTACATCATCCAAACTTTACCCCCTCTAAATCTGCACCCCATTGCTGAAACCTCTATTTGATGTTTCGCTGTTGTAAACCAGTACGACAGTAAACCTGCACAACAGTACAACAGCAAATCAGCGTTCCATTGAAACTATGTTGTTTCCTGTCTGTATAGAATTGCTTTCTTGATTATCCGTTTTTGTTCATCATCGTTTTTGCAAACCATTGGTTCGATGCACTTATGAACAAGCGAGGAAGTGTTTGCCTAAAATTGCATTTCCCTATTGGTCTGAGGCGGATTTTGGCTGCAATTGGCACAGATTGGCATCGAAATGACGCTATGGTCTGCACTTTGGGAAAGTGAAAATCCAGCTTTCGTTCCCTGCGTTCTCAAATAAGGTTCGGACTTACAACCGACCTTATTCCCGTTCTTATTTTGGGCAGCATAGGCATCGGGAAACGATGCTTTGAGAGCCAGAATATCAGCACAAATTCCAATCCGTTTGCTGGTGGATTGTTGCTTTCACGAGAAAGCAGCAAGGTGTCCTTCGAGTTACCCGAAGGCTTTTCGGTTACTGCCGAAAAGTGGCAGCAGCAAGGTATGTTTTGAGTTACTCAAAACCTTGCGAGTTACTCTCGCAAGCCTTGCCGCCGAGTTGCCTCTCCGAAGTCGGGCAACCTGTTTCTGAACTGCGGCAATCGTGCCTTATTCCTTGTACTTGATGCCGTATTGTTTCATCTTGCCGTATAGTGTGGTGCGCCCGATGCCGAGCAGTTCAGCAGCCAGCGAGCGGTTGCCGTCCGCCTGTTTCAGAGCACGGATTATCTGCCTCTTTTCCATTTCCACGTTCTTCAAGGACAAGGATGCTTCTCCCGACAGCAGAGGTTCTTCAAAATTCAGTTTGTCAGCCGTTATCACATCCCCGTCGGTGAACAGCACCGCCGAACGTACAGTTCCTTTCAGTTCTCTCACATTGCCGCTCCACGGATGGGCGAGCATCCTCTTCCTTGCCTCCGCGTCAAAGCCTTTCACCTGTTTGCCGAACTCCTTGTTGGCAAGTTCACGGAAGAACTCCGCAAGCGGCATGATGTCCTCACAGCACTCACGCAACGGCGGTATGTTCAACGTGTATTCCTTTATCCTGTGGAACAAGTCCTGACGGAAACGCTTTTCGGCGATTGCAGACTGCATATCCTCGTTGGTGGCGGCTATGATGCGCACGTCTGCTGCCTTTTCCTTGTTGCCGCCTATGGGTCTATACCGTTTGGTTTCCAATGCCCGGAGCATCATCTGTTGTACTTCGGCTGGCAGGTTGCCTATCTCGTCAAGGAACAGCGTACCTCCGTCGGCTTCCTCCCAATAACCTTTCTGTTTGGCATCCGCACCTGTAAACGCTCCTTTCTCATGTCCGAACAGTGCGGACGCAGCAAGCTCTTTCGACAGTAAGCCGCAGTCTACAGCGACAAAAGGCTTGCCTGCCCGTTTGCTCATTGTATGTATTTTCTCGGCAATGTGCTCCTTTCCCGTTCCGTTCTCGCCCAGCACCAACACGCTCATGTTGGTTGGTGCGACCAATTTTATCTTGTGGTCTATTTCACGGAAAGCCGCACTCTGCCGCTCGTGAATGGGCGTTTCGTGCCGTTCTGTCCTTTTCTGTAAGGTTTTCAGGAGAGGAAAGAGATTGTCTTCAATTAGCTTCTTCGGGATATAATCCTCCGCACCCGACTTCATCGACCGGACGGCGGTTGGCACTTCGTCATAGTCCGTCATGATGATGTAGGGATTGCGTTTCCCTTGTTTGCGAAGTTCATCCAACAGCAAGATGCCGTCACCGTCGTTCAGGCGCAGGTCGGCGAGCACAATATCGTCCTCGCACATCTTGGCGAACAGTTTGTGTGCCCCGTTGCAAGTGGACGCACTGAGGCTTGGAAACCTTTGCTTTTCAACAGCCTGCATACATAGCCGGAGAAAGTGAGGTTGTCTTCCACAACAATTATTCTTCCCATCGTTTCGCTTCCTTTCTTGCCAAGTCCACAATCATTTTACCTTGTGCCAATACAGCATTAACTGCATGTGTTATCTCTCCGTCCGTTGGACTATCGCTGTGAATTACGGCATATAATTCCTGCAACGGCTGTTCCGCTTTCATCAGCATCCATGAACTTCTGAGGTGGTGTACCCAGCCATCCAATGCCTCCATGTTTTTCTCTTTCGCCGCGTTCTGCACTTCATCCATTTCTTTCTCCGTTTCCGTTACCAACCGTTCCAATGTATGTCGCCTGTCGCCAAAGGTGAGTAAAGCCGAGAAGTCGAGCAGTTGTCTATGCTCTTTATTGGCATATTGGCTTACTACATTCAGTAGTTCGGCAATGGAGAACGGTTTACCGAGCATGGCGGTGAACCCTGCCGATTTCAGTTCTTCCTCCGTGATGAACCCTGCCGCCGTTACAACCACAATTGGAATCGTGCGTGAGTTGCCGATGTCGGATGTGCGTAAGAGTTCCAGCACTTCGTAACCATTCATGTCAGGCATCTTCAAATCGGTTATTAGGATGTCATAATCCTTTCCGCGCATTTTATCCGTCAATTCTTCTACCGTCAGGCAAGTATCACAACTTATGCCGTTCTGTACAAGCATATCCCGTATCATGCTGAGCGTCACAAGGTCATTGTCTATCACCATTACGCTGTAATTTGAAATAATGTCTTGCACCTGTTCTTTCTTCCCGTCAGATTCTGTTTCTTCGGTTTTCGGCAATGGAAGAACAACGGTGAACTTGCTGCCTTTATCCTTTACGCTTTCCACCGATATACGTCCGTTCATCAGTTCCACAAGCTGTTTCACGATGGGAAGTCCCAACCCGAAGCCGTCCTGCGTGGCGGCATTGCCCAGCCGCTCGAAAGGCTTGAATATCCGTTCCTTTTGTTCTTCGCTGATGCCCGTACCCGTATCCTCCACCGTCAGCGTAAAAACACCGCCCTTGTATCTGGTTGCCAGAGCAATAGTGCCGTTGTCCGTGAATTTGATGGCATTGGAAAGCAGGTTGCCGCCTATGCTCAAAATACGGTTCTTGTCGCCGTCCACTACTTCATTCGCATAGTTACAAACGGTCAAGGTCAAATGCTTTGACTTTGCTTGCATGGTAAACTCCGTTTCAAGAGTATCCGCTATCAGGTTTAGCCTGAATGGTTTGGATAGGATTGTCACTTTCCTGCTGTCCAACCTGAAATAGTCCAAGAGGCTGTTCAGCATGGATGCCATGCGTCCTGCCGAAGTCTTTATTGTTTCCGCATGGCGCACTCGGCTATCCTTGTTGTCATCGTTCAGCAAAAGTTCGGCGTTGCCGCTGATGGCGGTCAAAGGTGTACGCAGTTCATGGCTTACATTCTGTATGAGGTTGCGCCGCAAGCGTAGAAGTTCCTCGTTCTTGGCGTTGCTCTCCTGCAATTTGCCGATAAGCTTTTCACGCTTTTTCTTTTCGTCCGCGTTGCGTTTCAGTTCCCTATGGATGGTGAGATAGGACAGGAACAGCAGGATGATGGCTGCCGATATGGTAGCGGTGAACAGCCTGACGGATAGGCTTTGCGCCTCCGCCATCTTCCGCTCTTTCTGTATGAACGCCCCCAATGCCTGCCTGTCAAGGTCGCTGACAAGACGGTTCAGTTGGGTGTTCAATGTCCGGTTACGTATGCGAAGGCTGTCGGTGTAGGCATCCATCTCCGTCGCCTGTTTCCGTTGCAGGGCAATCAAGCTGTCGCCAAACTCGTGCAACTCTTGGGCTGAGGGAAGTACTTGTACGGTCTTTTTGCCGCCGAAGAAACCTGCGATGCCCTTTTTCTTCTGCTGTACGGTGCGCAGACTGGTCGCACGTTTCGCTACTTCTGGCAAGAGATTCACTAAAAGGCTGTCGGCTTCTTCCTGCCGTTCAAATACCGACATGATATGCCGCAGATGTTCCTCTTTGCTTGCCAGTAGAGAGCGAAGAGTGTCTATCTGCACTGGATGCACGTATGCTGCACAATGAAACTTCAATGCTTGCAACAGACTATCTGTACACAGACGTTGGATACGGTAATGACTACAGTCTGTTCTGTTCCAATCAATGACACTCTCTCCCAACATGGTAAGCCGAGTGATATATCGATGGACATTGTGAATATCACGTATAGCTTGCTGTACTTCGCTGTTTTGTAAATCAATTTCTGATATTCGATGTCGTTCACGTACCAGAATTGATGCCATAAAGCCGATAAGTACAATTAAGATAAAATATCCTACTAACACTTTATACCGTAAATTCATTTAAGAATCTATCATTTTAAAGATGCCTGCTCTATAAAAACAGGCATCCTATTGATTTTTATACCGTTTTTACAGTTTCCAACCTGAAATTTGTTCCTGAATATTCCATAGTTGGGCATACAACCCTTCGGCCTGCATCAATGTTTCATGCGTACCTTTTTCCTTTATCTGTCCGTTATCCAACACGATAATTTGGTCTGCCCCCTTAATGGTTTTAAGTCTATGCGCAATGGCAATGACAGTATGCCCTTTGATGAGTGCATCTATGGCTTTCTGTACTTCCACTTCATTTTCAGGGTCAAGTGAGGCGGTCGCTTCATCAAGCAGGATGATTTGTGCGTCTTTCAGCATGGCACGGGCTATGGATATGCGTTGCTTTTCTCCGCCCGAAAGGGTACACCCTCCTTCGCCTACCAAGGTGTCATATCCTTTGGGCAACCGCATGATGAAATCATGGCAACAGGCTTTTTTAGCTGCGGCTATAATTTCTTCTTCCGTCGCGTCAGTTTTACCAAAGCGGATATTATTGCGTATGGTGTCCTGAAACAGATAGACATCCTGAAATACCATAGAGATGTGGCTCATCAGACTTTCTGGATTTATCTCATTCATCGGAACACCATTGAAAAAGATACATCCTTTCTGTGGGTCGTAGAAACGGGCGCAAAGCTTCATCACCGTACTTTTCCCGCTTCCCGAAGGTCCGACAAGAGCCGTCAAGGAGTTTTTCGGGAGCGTAATGTTTATATCATGCAACACTTCCTTGTCTTGATAGGCAAACGATACGTGTTCAAACCGGATATCGCCTGCTGCCGGGGATTGCCGTTCTCCTTTCATCTCCGGCTCGTTCATCAAGGAAAGGATGCGTCCACCGGCAATGGAAAAATAGCGGAACTCGGTAAAGTTTGTCAGTGCGGAAGTCAGCGGGTCGAACACACGAGAACCGACTACAAGGAATAGCACGAATACAAGGATTGAAAGTTGCCCTCCCAACAGAAGGTAAGTTCCACATAGCACCATCATTGTCAGCCCGGCACGTACTAAAGTGATGCTCAACAAGACAAATGGGCCTAACAAGGCCTCCTGACGGATGCAAGCACGGCGAAGTTCCGCAAAAGCATCGCGTAACCTAACAAAGCGGTCACCTATCAGATTGTACGCTTTCATTACACGAATACCCTGTAAGTATTCTTCCAACCGATTTCCAGCATTTATTTTTGCTTGAATTTGCCTGCCGCTTAACTTCCGCTGTGCCTTTGTGCTTGCCCACAGGACGAGCAAGGCAAGCGGCAAGGCGGCAAACATACTGACCGCCATCCTCCAATCTATCCATACAAGCGAAGCAAAAGCCAGTACGGGCATGACTATGGCACCCATAAGTTGGGGCAGGTGGTGCGAAATTCCGGTTTCTGCCATCATGAAGTCCGTAACAAGCATAGACGACAAATCACCCGGATCACGTTTCGACAAAAAGCCCAACGATAGTTTCCGCAAGTGCTCCGCCAGCGACAAACGCCCGGAAGCACTCATTTCGTATGCTCCTCTAAAATTGGCTCGGTAGGATGCCCGTTCTGCCAAAGCCATGACCAGCATATAAACAGCCATAATGCCGAATATCCACCACAGGCGGGTCGTGTCAAGCGGCTGTCCGCTCCCGTCAAATGCACTGAAAATGATACGTATCGCTTCTATAGAAAGACAAAACGGTACTATATTCACTAAGTTGGCAAGCATTGTGTAACCCACCGGCTTGTAAAGTCTTTCCGTGTGACCTATTGTAATATTCTTTATTGCATTCATATCTTATTTTATTTATATGCTATAATATGTATTTCTTCCTTTTTACGGATTGTTCTGATGGATGAAAATCCGACTTCATGCAACCGTTCTTCCAATTCTGCCGGAGTATAGACAACCATACCATCTATCCGTTCCGTCCACATTTTTCCAAGTTCGGGATCGCTCGCTTCCAGACTAATAAGGAAACAACCTCCTTCTCGGAGAACACGCGCCACTTCAGACAACGCTATGTTTACAGGCGACCAGAAATAGACCGTTTCAAAAGCCGTGATAGCATTAAAGAATCCATTCTCATAAGGTAATGAACAAACATTCCCTTGTTGTATGAAACATCTTTTATTCAAGTCTTTTTCGTTGTACTTTTGGGCGAATGAAACACTTTCTTCTGACAGGTCTATGCCGTAGATATTTCCTTTCGGACATAAATTCAATAAACGTTTCAAATTCGCACCACCGCCACAGCCTATATCAAGTACATTCCAATTCGGCTGCCATTCCACTTGCTTCATGCCACGATTAGCTAAGGATGCATGAAAACAATTCATTCCTCGCAAAATCATCCGTCCCCAAAATCCTTGCGGACAACTTGTGTTTTGCAAGACCTTGTTTAAGAAATTCTTCTTTCTCATATTGCTTTTAGTTTTTGTTCAACGTCCAATGGTATGCGCTCGTATAGGCATCCCACATATTTTTATATACACCCTCTGTCACGGATAATTGTTCATGCCTTCCGCATTGCACAATGCTTCCTTCTTTCATGACGACAATCTGATGCGCAGAAATGATGGAAGAAAGGCGATGGGCAATCACAATGACCGTCTTTTCCTTTATCAGCGACTGCAAAGCCATCTGCATTTTATGCTCGTTTTCAGGGTCAGCGAAAGCAGTGGCTTCGTCCAACACCAGTATCGGAGCATTCTTCAATATGGCACGAGCCACACATATCCGTTGGGCTTCACCGCCGGACAGGAATACACCTTTATCGCCTATCCTTGTTTCGTAGCCTTGCGGCAAACGCTCTATGAAATCGTGGCATTGGGCAGCTTTCGCAGCGGCTATCACCTTTTCTTTCGTGGCATCAGGAGAGCCTACGGCGATGTTCTCATAAAGAGTGTCGTAAAAAAGGAAAGTGTCTTGAAAGACGAATGAAACCATATCCATCAGTTTTGCGGTAGCTATTTGGCGTATATCCGCACCGCCTATACATATTTTCCCTTGCACCACATCCCAGAACCGGGGTATCAGGTTGGCAACCGTTGATTTGCCGCTTCCTGACGGACCGACAAGAGCAGTTATCTTTCCTTGTGGTGCAATGAAGCTGACATCACGCAGGGCTTCCGTTCGTGTTCCCTGTTCCGTGTTTTCGTAGAAGAATGATACATGACGGAACTCTACATCGTAAGCAGCAGGCACTTGCGGATGTCCCGGCTCCGGCACAGGTTTCTTTTCCAGTATGCGGTCAATGCGGTTTACTCCTTCGTTGATGTCGCGCGTATTCCCTCCTAAAAAAGTCAGTTTGTAAACGGGCGAAGCCATACCCGGTCCCATGATGATAAAAAACAGCCACACCACAGCCAATGAGAGTGATTGCGGACTGGCTTGCAACAGCAGAATACCCATAGGAAGAATAAACGTCACCATCGAATTAAGCAAGACGGTAAATGCTATCATACCGTTCTGATATGTGTCACAGCATTTCAAGGCGAATGTCTTGTACGCCTGAATCTCGGCATTGAACTGACGGAACGAACGGACGCTCTGCCCGAAAATCTTGACTACGGGCATTCCCCGTACATACTGCACGGCAGATGCGCTCATCTTTTCCTGCGCATCGTAATAGATGGACATGAACTCTCTTGCCCTTTTACCCATGAAGTTGGAGAATTGGAGGAAAAGGCTGAGCACCACGACCGCCAGGCAGACCACCGTCAGCCATACATCCAATGAGAAAAAGATGACCAGCATGACCGCCACCGTAGCCACTACATTGACCAAATCCGGAATGGTATGGGCGATGAATCCCTCTATTTTCTCGATATTCTGGTCCATTGTTTTCTTGATGGCTCCCGTAGAGGTGTTGTTCAGATACCCCAACGGGAGCTTGCCGATATGCTCGGACAAACGGACACGCAACCCATACAAGATACGGAATGCAGCCACATGTGAGGACATCAGGGCGGCATAGAGCAATATCAATCCGCCAACAAGCCCTCCAAATGCAATCCATCCCCAACGCATCATGTCCGTTCCGTCCAAAGCGGAAAGATTGGAGCCATTCGACAGCAACTCTTTCAAAATTTCATAAACTGCCCAATAAGGCACAAGCATACACACCGCGCTGCCAGCCGACAGCAGACCTGCTAATATAAGTAGACCTTTCCTTTGTCCCGCTATCTCGAACAGACGGGACAAACCTTTTTTCTTTTTTGACTTTTCCATTGTTATTACGCTATTTTGATGTGATTTTATATCCGAGCAATGAACTGAATTTGTAGCAGAGCCAAGGGATGCGCCCCAATATCTGCCCGAAGAAGAATCCCCAGCGTGAACGGAAGAACTTCATATAGTTAGCCTGTTCAATGAGCTTTAAAGACGGTTCCCATTGTTCCACCACATACCCGTTGCTTATGCCGGAACGGATTTGAGCCTCGTGTTTGCGGAGCGAATCGGGCTTCACACCATGTCGGCTCATTATCGTGCCGCACACGTCAAACCACAATTCACCTCCCCCGAAACGGTTTGCCACGTGATGCAGGAAGGATTTTACTTGCTTCTCGTAGAAGTACATCAGTACCCCCTCCACGATGAAGATAAATTCTGCTTCGGGGTGCTTCCGGCGCAGGTCATCCATCCAGTCGGTCTCCAACAAAGACGCTTCAATATAGACATTGTCCGGCTGTTCGGGTATCAATTCCCGGCGTAGAGCAATGACCTCAGGCAAATCCAAATCATAAAAGACTGCTTTCTGACTTCCGATACGCTGGAAACGGGTATCCAGTCCACATCCCACATTGACCACGACCGGATGCGAATGTGCTTTAATAAATCGGCGCACAGCGCAGTCAAAATACCATCCACGCACCACGCATCCCACTTCGCTCAACTTTGCCCCGTCGAACTGGGAATAATCGTATTCCAAACTGTCCGCCAGCCATTCCGCAGCCTTGTCATATAGAATGGGATTATTCCGGCGACTTTCTTTGGCTCTCATGTATAGCGGAATAAGCAATGTTTCCGCTACAATACTCTTAAACTCGTATTTCTGTCTCATATTTTTGGAGTGTTTAATAGTGAACGATATTCAGAATTGTTCATAAAAAAAGGAGGAAACCTCCGTGAAGATTTCCTCCTTACCAACCGTTCTGATGCGGTTGAATGTTCGTATGTACGTTGTCTGTATCTCATATCTTGATAATAGCCCTCCAACCTTGGATTTCAAACAGAATATAATCGTGCAAAATAGCCTCCATCTCTTGCCGGGGTACGGAATGCATCAATAGCTCCTCGAACATCGTGAACATCCATACCGTATGCAAATGAATGATAAAATCGGACACAGCCGTATTGATTTCGGGATGTTTCCGCTGCATGGACGCGAACCACGCCTTAACCAATTCCGTGGAACGGTCGGTATAATTCTCACGGAATCGTTCCAATGAAGAACCTTGCGCACGGAACAGCAGGATTTCCATCAGTGCGCGGTGCTTGTCAATCAGCGAAACATATTCGTCAATACAGGATTTCAGGTATTTCTCCGACCGCATCATCATAATGTCCTCGCCCCGTATGCCGTGGTGTTCTTGCAGCATGGCTTCCAACGCGCATAAGACAGGACGGACTACTTCACGGAACAATTCATCTTTATTCGTGAAGTAGTTATAGATATTCCCGACGCCAACACCTGACAACTCCGCTATTTCGCGCATGGAAGTCTTGGAATAGCCTTTCTTCTCGAATTGCTGTCTGGCAATCGTCAATATCCGACCCCTTATGTCCTCTTTCAGCACTTGCATTTATAACGAACAATGTCTGTTTTTAATTTTTTGCAAAGGTATAAGGCTTGAAATTGTCGTGCAATACCTATTTTTAGGGATTTTGCGTCTTCCAAAACATGGGGAGCGAACCGTTTCGGTATGCCCGAAACACAAACCTGCTCCCCATCAAAACTTCTCCTTGATGGGTTGGCTTTTATGTTTCTTCAAATCAATCCTATTCCATAAAATAAAGTCTTACTTCATTCTACATCAAGCTCAGGTTTATTAGCAGGCTTATTTGAACCTGATGAACGCCACAGGCTACCACACCGATGCCAAATGCTGCCACGCAGGTGCGAAGCGGTTGGATTGTGCCGGACTTCGCTTTCCTTTGCATCACGGACGCTTGGAACAGCCGTCACGGGGTCGGCGGATAACGCCACTCCCTGCCACAAGCTGCCACGATTGTGCCAACCCATCGTTTGATGCGTAATGCCCATTTACTTTGCGTCCAAAACCGAGTATCAACATTAAAAACAGTATCGACAATGGAAGTATTGATTTTTCAGAAAGAGGCGTTTGAGGAAATGGCGGCGAAGTTCAGCCGCTTCTCCGACCGTGTGAACGAACTCCTTGCCAAACAAGGCGGCAAGTCATTAAACCACTGGATGGACAACCAAGAGGTCTGCCAACAGTTGAACATCAGTCCGCGCACCTTGCAGACCCTGCGTGACAACGGCACACTGGCTTATTCGCAGATAAACCACAAGGTGTTTTACCGACCGGAGGATGTGTTGCGCATCGTCAAGCCCGTTGAAGGTAAGCTGGCAGACAAAGCCGTTTGATTATTATGTACCACTAAATCCAACGTAACAATGAGTGAAATGATTACCAAGAACCATACGCTTGTCGCCGAGTTCGGCGACAGCCTTGACCGTCTGCTGGACGGTATCGAGAACTTTATGGCAAACAGCCGTCCGACATTGGGCGGCGAACGCTTCCTGACGGACAAGGAGGTGTCGGCACGGCTGAAAGTGAGCCGACGCACCTTGCAGGACTACCGCAACAACGGCATAATCGCCTATTATCAGTTGGGAGGAAAAATTCTGTACAAGGAATCTGACATCGAACGAATGCTTGCCGCCAATTATAGGGAAGCGTTCAGATAGGCTGACGGAAATCCCCTGTAAAACGGTGTTACCCTCAAACGGCGTAAGAGATAGCCTTACACGCCGTTTGAGGGTATCTCATACGCCGTCTGAGGTCTGCTCAATTTCCCGCTCTCTTTCCACGCGACGTGGAGAGCGAAAAGAAAAGGTTGACGGACTGTCTGTTGTTCATGGTCAGCCTGCCCATGATGAACCGCCGGAAAGCCACGCTCTCACTACTTCTCAACTTGAAGGAAACGGCTATCACCATTTCAAGACTGTAAACATCGTAGTTTATCCCGTTGTCCTGTTTGATGTACCGCTTCGTTTCGCTTTCCAACAATTCCATGTTTTTGTAGATAGAGTGTATAGCCTTGCGGATGTCGCAGCCGAACACGTTGAACGCATCGGACATTTCCTGCTGCGTCATCCAAACGGGAGCGATCGGCATGGCAACCGCCCCGTTTTCTGTGATTGTGATTATTCCTCTTTCCATACTCATCTGTCATTGTTTTTCGTCAATCCGTTGGCTTTCCTGACCTGCATCAGCCTGTCCATGTCCTCCGATATCTTGTCGTCTGTCACCTTTGCATATGCCTGCGTGGTTCGGATATTGGTGTGTCCCATCATCTTGCTGATGCTTTCTATCGGTATCCCGGCGGACATCAGCAGGGTTCCGAACGTGTGGCGGCTTTGATGGTAGCTGAGCGAGCCTTTCACTCCCGCCAGCACTCCGATTTCATGGATGGCATACCAAATCATGTCGCGGTTGGGCATCGGGAACACGGGCTTGGTGTCATCCTCAGTGTTATAAAGGTCGAGTATCTGTTCCGCCACCGGATGCAGGGGGATGAACGACTCCACGCCCGTCTTCTTGCGCAGGATGCGGATGTACCGCCTGCCATCAACCGTCCTGCCGATATGGCGCGGGTAAAGTTCCTGCACGTCCACATACGAGAGTGCGGTGAATGCCGAGAAAATGAACGTCCTGCGCACCAGCTCCTGCCACTTGTTCGTCATGGGATGCTCCATGATGTACATCAACTGGCTACGGCTGATATGCCTGAGTTGCGGTGCGTCCTTCTTTTCGTAAGGCACGTCCGCCGTAGGGTTGAAGCGGAGCAGCCCCTTGTCCACCGCGATGTAGAGCAACCTGTTGAGCCACGTCATGCAGTGGTTCACATGGGAGGCTCTGCATCCTTTCTCCTTTACATATTGTTTAAAGCCGTAGCCGAAGTCCTCCGTGACGTCTTCAAGGGCAATGTCCTTCATTTTCAAGGATAACAGGTATTCCCGCAGGTAAGCCTGCGTGCTCTTGGACTGGCGGTAGCTGGAAGTGGAGTTGATTTCCTTCGAGCGCACCCTCAACCGTTCCCGTTCCTCCTCCCCGATTTGCAGCAGGGTCGTGGGTGCGGCGCTCACCTTGGTAATTTCGTTCTTCAACAGTTCCGCACTGACTACCCCGTCCCTTCTCAGCAGGTCGTCATACGCCTGCCCGATACGTTTCCGAAGTTCGTCCAGCCTGTTGTTAGTGCGTTGTTCTTTTGTCTCGCCCGTCTTGGCGTTCCAGTCCTCCGCTTTGCAGTAGATACCCGTTGAAAAAGCGTTCTGTCTGCCGTCAATGGAAATACGACACTGGATGGCGGTGGTTCCGTCCGCCTTGACCTTGTTGCGGTTGATGTAGTACAATATGTTAAATGTGCTGCGCATAATTGTAATTTTTTAGTGGGTTAAAGAATAAGTTTCATGTCCTTGGTCGCCTCGATGTACCTGTCCATATCGTCGAACAGTTTTTTCGGAGTAACACGCGCGTATATCTGCGTGGTGCTGATATCCGAATGTCCGAGCATCTTGCTCACCGTTTCGATGGGCACGCCGTTCTCAAGCGTTATCAGGGTCGAGAACGAGTGCCGTCCCATATGGTAGGTAAGCGGGCCTTTAATCCCTGCCATGACCCTCAGGCTTGAAAGGTTCCACATCAACGCGGCATGTTCTATATGAGGGAGCAGCGTCTTGCGCGACTTGCTGTGGTATTTGTCTATCAGTTCGATGGCTTCCGGCAGCAGCTTCACACGCGACAGTTTTCCGTTCTTGCCGCGCTGGTATTTCAGCCACAATGCGCCGTCATCATCTTTGGAGAGATTGTCAGGCGTGACTGATACCGCGTCAATGTAGGAAGTACCCGTATAGCAGGCAAAGAGGAAAAGGTCGCGGGTGACGTTGTGCGACCAGCGGTGCTCCTCTATCTCCAAGTCGCGCAGCCTCTCGAAGTCCTCACGGCTCAACGCCCTCGGGGTACGCTCTTTCTGTCTCGGAAGCGGATAATGCTCGAAGTGGCAGATGTCCGCATGGCCTTCCTTGAAAGCGATGCGGCAGACCTTCTTCAACACGGACAGGTAGTGGCGTACCGTTTCTATGCCCAGCCCGTTTTCAATGACTACATATTCCTGAAACTCCCGTATGAACTGCTCGTTCAACTGGCAGAAGGCAAGGTCGGCGACCTTGTGCCGCTTGGCGATGAACTCTGCCAGCCTTCTCCGGGTATATACGTAGTTCGGCAGGGTACGGGAGGAATACTCCGTCCCGATGAGCGACTTGATTTCCTCAATATGCCTGTCGAGCAGTTTCAGGAGTGTCATGCGGTTTTCCATGCCTCCTTGGAACAAGTCCCTGACCGCCGCCGCGTCAAAATCCATCCTACGGCTGACGAGCGTGTCGAATGCGGTGTTTATGGACATCAGCAGCCTGTCTATCCTCGCGTTCGTCTCCACCGCTTCCCGGCTCTTGCCGTCCAGACGGCTTTCCCTCGCGTTCCACAACTCCGGCGCACAGGACAGCTTGCAACTGAACTGCGCCATTGTCCGGTTCACTGTAATCCTTCCCATTATCGGGGCCTTGCCCGACTTGTCCGTCACGCTCCTTTTCAGGTAGAGCAGCACCTTGAATTTCTCAATCTTCATACGCTTACTGTTTTTGTTGCAAAATTAATTCACGGGTAAGCGTCCATTGATTTGTAAAACATTGCAGAACAGTGAAAAGCACGCCGGAGCCGAAGTATTTGATTTGCCCACCGTTACCAGTCGGATTTTGGAAACAGCATGGCTAACGCTTTGGTAACTGAAACCTCTCCGTATTCCACACCGCATTGCTTTTTACCGATATGGCAGAATGATGAAAAACTGCTTGTTTTCAACGGGTTGCGTTTATCTTGCGCATATCTGTTTCCTGATGCTTTTTGACTTTGTTTACATTGCTCCCGCCATTCATTCGCTGTTTTGGCATTGAATTACGGTATGCCGATAGAGAGCGTGAGCAAGATTTTGGGGCATACGAATATAACCACCACGCAAATTTACGCGAAGGTGACCAACGCTAAACTTGAAAACGACATATCCGCCTTTGAGAGCAAGATAAGCGGACGTTTCGTCCTATAACGCACAGTCTATGGAACGGACAACAATCACGATGGACGGGTGCGGCAGGATTGCCGTGCCGTCCGATGCCGCCAACGTGTGGATGAACGAAATGGAGTTGGTAAGGCTGTTCGATGTAATCGCCCCGACACTCCGTGCCGCCATCCGAGCCGTGTACAAAAGCGGAGTGCTGAAGCCTTGCGATGTGGAAAGGCGCATCAGGCTTCCCAACGGTTATTGTGCGGAGGCGTATGCCCTGCCAATGGTCGTGGCAATCGCTTTCCGTATCAACACACCCAATGCCGCAAGGGTACGCAACGCCCTGTTGGAAAGGCTGTGCTTGCGAAAAGACAGACAAGTGCTATTTTTCTTTTCGTCGCCAAATGTTTTGTGAACGGGTTTGTTGAACGGTTGTTTAGGTCGTATATTACAGAACATCAATGCGTTATCTTCACTTCTCAATAATTCAAAACTTTCAGACTTGCCTGCAAGTCTGCCGGAATACGGCATGGTAATTTGCATGAGTGCTATTTATTATTTTGATGAATTGATGAAAGTATATATAAACATAAAGAATAACAGCGGTTTACATCCTCATCAAACTCTCAACAAAAGGATATGGCTGATGAAAAGAGAAAACGGACACAGCCTTACTCATCGCTTTTCTTTTGACAAGCGGTTTGATGAAAGAATGTTGAGCATGTATCGCTATGACTTTTAGTATGTTAAGTCGCCCATTCATCAATTCATCGGATTTTCATTCATCATCAAGCCTGCTGTGGAAGCAACGGAGGTGAGTATCGCCATCCGCAGGCTGGCCAGACGGACTTCCGTTCTGCCGACCGACAAGGGAAAACCGACACCGCCGCAGGCTTTTGGGAACAAAAGCCATAGCTCATTGTGGCGTTTTCTTCACGCACCGCTGACGCTCATGCTAAAAACTCCCCAATGAGCCAGTGGGGTTGCCCCCTGAACGCCCCCGTTTGCTTCCGAAAGAAGCTGCGAGCAGTCCTTTGAGTTGCCCAAAGTTTATGAGTTGTTTTAAAGTCTGAACTCTGTTTTTATGGTAGCAAGTTTGTGTTTCGGGCATACCGAAGCTGTTTGCTATCATCCCATAGCGGGAATTTATATACATCTTATTTTTTGAGCCTGATTTTTTCGTGATAGAAATAATTTACGATGACCGGCTTTCCTTTTTCCGAGCGTCCGTAGGGCAAATCGTTCACCCGATAGGGAAATCCTTGCGTCTGTGCATATTGGGATATGTCCTGCTCCAATGCCTGCCAGTAATCAAGCCTTTTCTTGTTGTAAATCTCATCGTATAATGGGAAGAGTTCGGGATGCTTCTCACGGATATATGCCATTATCTCTCCTTTGAATTGTCCGCGCAGGTTCAGATTTTCAAGCCATATCAAATCGGCATATCCTTTCACTTCCTTGATAATCGTCTTTACATCGGTTATTCCCGGAAATATGGGCGAAACGAAACACACGGTACGGATGCCTGCCTCATAGACTTGGCGCATTGCTTTCAGGCGGCGTTCTATGCTCACGGCGTTGTCCATATCCGCACGAAACTGTTCGTTAAGCGTATTGATTGACCAAGACACTGTTACTTTGGGAAAACGTTTCAACAGGTCGAGGTCGCGAAGGACGAGGTCGGACTTCGTACATACCATAATCTCGGCGTTGCTTCCGCGCAGTTCTTCGAGCAGCCTGCGGGTACGGCGGAATTGTTCCTCATAGGGGTTGTAACCGTCCGTCACGGAACCTATCACGATGCGCTCACCGTCATATTTGTGCGGATTGGCTATCGGTTTCCAGTTCTTCACGTCCAGAAACGCGCCCCACGGTTCTGTATGCCCGGTGAAGCGTTTCATAAACGATGCGTAGCAATACTTGCAGGCGTGAGGGCATCCCACGTAAGGATTGACCGAATATCCTCCGACTGGCAGTGCGGATTTGGTCATAACGCTCTGTACGTCTATTTCCTTGATTGTTTCAGTATTCATTGTATGCGTTTGATAAATTGTTCCGGCAGTTCCTGAATCATCCTTTCTTCACCCATTATAAGCAGCAAATCCTCTTTCATAAATACGGGGATTCCTTGCGCTTTGGCTTGGTCGGCAATGTGAAGCACCCATTCGAGACGGGAATCCACTTTGCCTTTCCGATGTCCCGTTTCCGTGCCTATGACAACCCAATCGATACCCGCGAAGTCTATCTCTCCGATTTCGTCAAAGATAGGTTCAAAGGTGACGTGGTAATGTTTGGCCTTGATATTTCTTTTCAAATCTTCTAACCTTTTTTTCTCGGAACTGCGCGTGACGGTCACGCCCATCCAGACATTTTCGTCATCCGTAGAAAAACAGACCTTATCCGGACGTTTCGTAAGAAAGATATAAGCGTGTTGCGGATTGCTTTTCATTCTTCCGAAAATCTCCGCGTTCCATTCAGGCTTCCAATCGGAGAAGTCGCTCATTCCGGTCATCAGCCATACGTGAGGTTTTGGAGTGTCGATGATGTGTAGCTTGCGCCCCATATATTCGGGTACAGAAAAATCGTCCGTGATATGGAAGCGGCGACAGTTATTACGGGCATAGCAGTAGCTGCACCCTATTGAGCAGCCTATCACTATGTTCATATTCTTTATCAGCGATTTGATGCAAACACTCATAACGTAATGCTCTCCCCATCTCCCGGCATAATCAGTCGGTTCATATCCACTCCGTGGTGGCGGGCTTCGTTTCGCAGGATTTCGCGTGTTGTCTGGCAATGGTCAATAGCATCCATGTGTACGGCTATCAGTTTGATTTGTGCGGGGAGCGTGTCGAGCATCGCCATCACTTCCTGTTCGTCGGGGATGATGCAGCCGTCTGTCTTGGAAAATTCGGGGAACACCGCACCGCCGCTGTTTACAACGATATAATCAGGGCGGTATTTTTCCACGGTTTCAAGGATGCACGGTTCCCATTTGCAGTCGCCCATTATATAAATGGTCGGAAGTCCCTCCGCCATCAGCACATAGCCCGACACGGGTCCCATCATCTGGCCTATCTGACCGAAACCGTGATGACCCGTGGTGCGGTGGATGGTCAGGTTGCCTATTGTCTTGCTCTTTTCAATTGCTTCTACATTTGTAAAACCATCTTGCACGAGGGTTTCCTTGTCTTGCGGCTGGGTGTAGAAAGGGATGTCTTTCGGCAAATGTTGTTTCACGCTCGGTTCATAATGGTCAATGTGGTTGTGTGTGAGCAGTACCATATCCACGCCCTCGGTGATTTCGCTGATGGGCATTACCAGATGCACCCTCGGACTTTTATACACGCCGAGAGCGGATTGCAGGGTTCCTTTGTCGGCAAATACGGGGTCAACAAGGATGGTGTGTCCTGCATAATTGATTTTCAAGGTGGCGCTGCGCACCAACCGGATAATAGCTTTCTCGTTCATAATGTTACGCTTTTATGATTTGTCGGGTGCAAAGTTCGGAAGATTCCCCTGATGCCTCTATGCCTTAAAAAGAGAAATATATGCCATTTTGATAAAAGAATGATGTATATTTGCAGAAAGCAAAGAACAAGAGCGATGAAAACGATAACCAACCCCGAAAGACTGGTCAGCGTCCCGTTCAGCAAGACACGTTGCGGCGTGGACTTCTACATCAACACAGGCGAGAGCAAGGACATCTGTGGTGTCTTGACCGAGCACCGGACGTTCAAGACGGATTTTTTCAGTTTCTATTTCTTTCGCCGCGCCAATGGCTATGTGCTGTTAAACTTCCGCAAAATAGAGTTACGGGACGATATGGTGCTCCTCCTGTCGCCGCACCAGCAACAGGAATGGCACGTGGACGAAGCGGAACTGGACTACACCTTTCTTATCTTTCGCGAAGACTTTATGCGCACGTTCATCGCCGACAAGTTCTTCGTCTATCGCCTGCTGTATTATTATCAGACCGACACGCCACCGTACCTGTTTGCCGCGCCGGAAGAACTGGCGGAATATATGCGCCTCTTGGGGAAGATAAAACAGGAGCTGCTGCATCCTGTGGCAGACACTTACAACCTTATCGTATCTGTGCTTTACTATCTGTTGGTGGTTATCAACCGGGCATACGCCAAAACTTACCGTCTGCCGGTCGAAGTGCCAAAGAACAATTATGCCTTCCAATTCAAAGACCTGTTGGAGAAACATATCCGCGACATGCAGCGTGTTCAGGAATATGCCGATATACTCCGCGTGAGCCGTATCACTCTGAACAATTCTGTAATGGCGCAGTTCGGCGTGTCCGCCACCCATCTGCTCAAACAACGCTTGTTGGAGGAATTGAAAAACGAGCTGTTGTTCTCCGACCGCAACGTGAGCCAGTTGGCGGACGAGTTCCACTTTTCCGACCCCAGCCATCTGATGCGTTTCTTCAAGCAACAGACGGGAAAGACGTTTACGCAATATATCACGGACTACCAAAATGGAATATACGAATGAAAAGCAAGAAAAAACTTTATAAGACTTGCACTCCTATCCTCTTTTTTTGTATTTTTGCAGTCGGCGAGAGTTTTTAGGTGGAAATACACCGCATATCACAGAATTAGCAACCGTTGCCAAGTCATTACCTCACTCTTTGAGAAAAGCTTATAAATAGCTTGTTTCTAACAGATTCCTATTTGTGTATCGAATTTTCAGGCAAAATACCGGCATCTCTCCCAAAGAATACCGCACGCAAAAACAGCCCTGAATTACAGGAGTCCGCTTTCCATTTCATTACGGACTGCCGCCATCATACCTTCCACTTGTGCCAGGGCAAACATACGTCCGTAGAAAGAATAACCGGGATTGTATCCTTCTTTTTCATCGCCTAACATCGTACGTCCATGGTCTACTCGCATGGGAAGTCCGGGATTTTCTTTCTCAAAAATACGGATTAACTCCAACAGATGCCCTCTTCCTGCCAGATGTGATGTCTCTCTGAAATCTCCTTCGGGCAATATTTCCGTACTGCGAAGATGGACAAAGTGGGTTCTCCGGGCAAAACGGCGGGCCAGTTCACGGGTATCATTCTGGCTTCCGGAACTCAAGGAACCGGCGCAGAAAGTCAGTCCGTTATGCGGATTGTCCACGGCATTCAACAGCCAGTCGATATCTTCTTCGCTGGTGACAATACGCGGAATGCCGAGCACCTGAAAAGGAGGATCGTCCGGATGAATACACAAATTAACTCCATATTCATCGCACACCGGCATCACTGCTTTCAGGAATTCACACAGATTTTCTCTCAGCTTCTGGCGGTCTATTCCTTTATATAATGCAAGCAGTTCGCGGAACTTACGGACGGGGTATTGTTCTCCCTCCTGAATGTTACCGTCAATAAACCCTTGCGTTTTTACAATAATCGTATCTATCAGTTCGGCCTTTTCATCAGGAGTAATACGGCGGTCCAATTCTTCCACCTTCTGCAATTCTTCCGGTGAATAATCACGTTCTGCTCCTTCACGCTGCAAAATCTTCAAGTCGAAATAGGCAAAACGTATCCGGTTAAAGTAAAGCGAAGAACTTCCGTCGGGCAAGGCATAATGCAGGTCTGTACGTATCCAGTCGATGACCGGCATAAAGTTGTAGCACACCGTCTTCACTCCACATTTCCCCAAATTAGCCAGACTGATTTTGTAATTCTCTATCAAGGCATCACGCTCAGGGCCGCCGCATTTAATAGCCTCGCACACCGGAAGGCTTTCAACTACTGACCATCTCATGCCGTACGATTCAATATAGTTTTTCAGGTCATTAATCGCCTCTGTGGTCCAAACCTCCCCGTTGGGCACCTCGTGAAGCGCCGTCACAATGCCTTCCACCCCAATCTGCCGAAGCATGGAAAGCGTGATGCGGTCTTTCTTACCAAACCATCTCCAAGTCTTTTCCATCGTTACCGTTCCCTTAAATTATACTCCACTGAATGAACTGAATCCTCCATCGATGGGCAAAGTAATTCCCGTAATGAAGCTGGCCGCCTCACTGCACAGGAACTGTACGGCTCCATTCAGTTCCGAGATGTCACCAAAACGCCTCATCGGAGTCTTGGCTATGACTTTCCGGCTACGTTCTGTCAGCGAACCGTCAGGATTTATCAACACGGCACGATTCTGGTTGCCGATAAAGAAACCGGGCGCAATGGCATTCACGCGAATCTTCTCACTGAACTTCAAGGCCATTTCCTGAGCCATCCAGCGAGTGAAATTCTCTACTGCACTCTTGGCCATGGAATAGCCCGGTACACGGGTAATGGCTTCATAAGATGCCATGGAAGACACATTGATAATGCTACCGCTTTTCTGTGCGGCCATAACTTCCCCGAACACCAGGCAAGGATATACCGTACCGTTCAGGTTCAGGTCTACCACCTTGTTCAAGTCTTCCACCTTCATATCGAACACGTGCTGCGTTTCGGTCAGCGTACCTCCCGGGATATTTCCTCCCGCTGCATTGACCAGAATATCTACCCTTCCCCACTGGGCCAGCACTTTTTCTTTCACTTCCCGCAAACTGTCCATGTCGAGCACGTTGCAGGTAAAACCGCAAACTTCTCCCCCAGTCGCTTTCAGTCTTTCCAACGCTTTTTCCACCCGGTCGGAATGTGCTCCAATCACTGCGACTTTGGCTCCGGCCTTCAACAGGCCTTCAGATATGTTACTTCCCAATACCCCGGAACCGCCTGTAACTACAGCCACTTTTCCAGATACATCAAACAAACTGTTCATATTATGTCAATTTTTATCTGCCCCAAAGTTAGAGGAGAAATAAACATGAACATTTGCCAATTTTTGCAGGTTATTTGCGTAACTTTGCAGCATCTTACTTTTTCCTTTTCCTGACATGAGAAAGATACTCAATGAACAACTGGATATTACAGATGCCCACCCGCTGAAGGCCCGGTTCTACGATTACAAGAACTTCACTTATCCCTGGCATTTCCATAGTGAGTTTGAAGTGATTTACATCGAAAAGGGATATGGCCTGGGAATGGCAGGCGACGGTATGACCGATTTCTCCGACCAGCAACTGTTTCTTTTAGGTTCCAACCTTCCTCATTACCTGGAAAACGCACCGGAATACGACTTGAAGGAAGAATTAAGAGTGAACGGGGTTATCATTCAGTTTGAAAAGGATTTCATGCAATATGCTTTCTCGCACTACAGCCAGTTTCAAGGTATCAATCGCCTGCTGGAAGAGGCACAAAGGGGGCTGCTGTTTTCATTATCCAATTGCACGGATGATATTCCGCAGATCATAAAGCGCATCCCGCAAAAAGAAGGGGTGGGACAAATAGTGGAGTTCCTGCAACTGCTGGATGCACTGACTCATCTCACTCCAGAAAAAGTCATCTCCTCTCCTGCCTACGATCCGGTTCCAGCGCGGTTTAACGGACGAAAGATTGAAAAGGTCATGGCCTTCCTCAACAAGCATTACACCCAGCCAATCTGCCTGGAGGATGTAGCCTCATACGCTGCCATGAACCCAACTGCCTTATGCCGTTTTTTCAAGGAAAACACCGGAAAAACATTCAGACAACATATCACGGACATGCGAATTGGCTATGCCTGCAAACTATTATTAAACGGGAAATGGAATATTTCGGAAATCAGTCTGGAATGCGGCTTTGAATCAGTCGCACACTTTAACCGGTGCTTTAAAAAGCATACGGGGATGACACCGACTTCTTACCGAAAGAAAATTCAATAATATACACATTATCAGTATATTACATTTTTTTCGCTTCATAAAGTAATAATTGCCACCTCAAAACGCAAGTACGTTTCCTCTCAAACGCAAGTGCATTTTAGATTAAACGCAAGTGCGTTTGAAGTGAAACGTACTTGCGTTTCAAACAAGGCATAAAGCCATTTTTGGGGGCAGCGAATTTTCCAGGTTGGTAAGCTTTCTTTTAAGCGTATAGCCTAGCCAGTCTGAACATGAAGAATTTCAGGGTCAGCGGATTTTCGGGTCAGTTTGAAAACTTGGGATCAGTTGTAAGTTTTAGATGGAGAAGTATGAGAAAGTGATGGCAGCATCCTTTTTCAACACATAAAACAAGGAGCTGCCACCACCCCTAAATCTTTTTATCCATCAGTGTTTCCGATAAAAGGTGGTAGCAGTGGCAGCAGATTTTAAAAACTCTATTGTGGAACTTTCCGGCAAATACAGTCTGTCAGATGATCGTTGATAAAACCTGAAGCTTGCAAATGGGCGTAGCAAATTGTAGTCCCGAAGAACTTGAAACCTCGTTTTTTCATATCTTTACTCATGGCATCGGATTCGGGAGAGGATACCGGAATCTCGCTCAATGACCGGAATGTGTTGATAATCGGCTTTTTGTCGGGAAAGAATGACAGGGTATAATTATAAAAACTGCCGAATTCCTTTTGTACGGCAAGGAATAGTTTCGCATTCGTGATTGTCGATTTGATTTTCAGACGGTTTTTTACAATTCCTTCAAATTGCATTAGCCGCTCAATGTCTTCATCGGTCATTTGTGCTACCAGTTCGGCATCAAAATTATAGAAAGCTTTACGATACCCCTCTCTTTTTCTAAGAATCGTTATCCAGCTTAGTCCTGCTTGGGCACTTTCCAATACAAGAAACTCAAACAGCGTCTTGTCATCGGTAACTAACTTTCCCCACTCTTGGTCATGGTATTTCACATACAATTCGTCTGTTCCGCACCAACCGCAACGTCCGTTTGTTATATCTTGCATAATTCTAATATTTGTGATATAGAACAAATGTAGTGGATTCATGGCATTATGCCAAATTTAAAAGGACTATTTTGTGGCATAAATACCTATAAAAAGTTATTGCATAGTATATATATTCCGTAAAATGGGGGAAAAGATTACCTATATCAGGTGATTGTTTCCTCTTTTCTTTTTACGGACCTTTGCATTCTCAAAAATTAAGAATTTAGAATTATAGGTATTCATGGTAAAAAGACAGTTACAAAGGATCAGTTTAGGCTCTCTTTTTTTTATAATCGGAGCGATATCTATCTTTGCACAACCTAAGACAATGGTATCCGGTAAAGTGATATCCAAAGAAAAACAGGAAGTCGTAGATTTTGCAACCGTATATTTGAAGGGTACAACTTATGGCTGTACAACGAATGAAGAAGGTATCTATCATCTTCATGCACCGGCAGGGAAATACACGCTGGTTGTTTCGGCTATAGGATATAAGACTATAGAAAAGCCTGTAACTTTAGTTCATGGTGAAAGAATTAAGATGAATGTAATGATTGACCCGTCAGTGACTGAGTTGGGTGAAGTGGTAGTGGTGTCTAACGGGGTTTCCCGTGTGAAACGTTCCGCATTCAATGCGATAGCTGTAGATACAAAAGAATTCCAGAATTCTACCAAGAATCTGAGTGATGCTTTGGCTAAAGCTCCGGGAATGAAACTCCGTGAGTCGGGTGGGGTAGGTTCGGATATGCAATTGATGTTGGATGGTTTCAGTGGCAAACATGTGAAGATATTTATTGACGGTGTACCTCAGGAGGGAGTAGGGAGCTCTTTTGGCTTGAATAATATTCCTGTGAATTTTGCAGATAGGATTGAAGTGTATAAAGGGGTGGTTCCTGTAGGATTTGGCACGGATGCTATAGGTGGTGTTATCAATATTGTAACCAATAAGAAGAAACGTAATTGGTTTTTGGATGGCTCCTATTCATACGGGTCGTTCAATACGCATAAATCGTATGTGAATTTCGGACAAACTTTCAAAAACGGCTTTACTTATGAAATAAATGCTTTTCAAAACTATTCGGATAATGATTATCAGGTGGACGCACCGGTAGAGGACTTTGAAACCGGAAGAATTGATAAAGATAAAAGGGTACGTGTGAAGCGCTTTAATGATACCTATCATAATGAGGCGGTTATAGGTAAGATGGGTATTGTGGATAAGAAATGGGCAGACAGATTGATGTTGGGCTTTACTTATTCACATATGTATAAGGAGATACAGACCGGAGTACGTCAGGAAATAGTCTATGGGGAAAAGCATCGTAAAGGACATTCGTTGATGCCGTCATTGGAATATAGTAAGCGTGGCTTATTCATCAAAGGTCTGGATGTGGCATTGACTGCCAATTATAATAAAAATGCAACGACAAATATAGATACAGCTTCCTATAAGTACAATTGGTTGGGTGATAGAAAATTAATGAACTCACCCGGTGAACAATCCAATCAATATTCACGGGCGGATAATAACAATTGGAATGGAACATTAACCGTTAATTACCGTCTGGCGAAAATACATATGCTGACCTTTAATCATGTGTTGAATACTTTCCGCCGTTCTAACACTTCTTTGTTGGCTAAGATGGAATCGGAGGATGCCATAGCTAAAGAAACCCATAAGAATATCTCCGGATTGTCCTATCGGTTGATGCCGTCTGATAATTGGAATCTCTCAGTATTTGGAAAATATTATAGTTTGTATGTGGCAGGTCCTATGGCTACGACTACGAATCAAGATGATTATGTCCGTACTACCCGAAACATGAATTCCATAGGATATGGAGCTGCGGGAACTTATTTCATTCTACCCGGTTTGCAGGCGAAATTGTCATACGAAAAAGCATATCGTCTGCCTACTATTGAAGAAATGTTTGGAGATGAGGATTTGGAAATGGGAGATATCAGTATAAAACCGGAGAGTAGTGATAATTTGAATTTTAATTTGAGCTATAACAGAACATTTGGCAGGCATTCCGTATATATGGAAGGTGGAGTGATTTATCGGAATACAAAAGATTATATTCAGCGTAATATTGCGGATTTGAGTGGTGGTAAATATGCTGCGAAATATATTAATTACGGTAAAGTATTGACGAAAGGATATACTGTTTCTGCTCGTTACGGTTTTGGTAATTGGGTGAGTATAGGAGGTAATTTTACCAAAATGGATGTACGCGATAATATGAAAACATCTATTTCCAGCAGTGCGGAAAATCTGGCTTATAAAGAACGGATGCCGAATCTGCCCTATATGTTTGCTGATTCGGATGTTACTTTTTATTGGCGGGATTTAGGAAGGAAAGGCAATATGTTGACCGTGTCTTATGATAATCAATATCTGCATAACTTTACTTATTATTCTTCCCGAATAGGCTCAAATAAGGGGGATTATGTGGTACCTGATCAATTCTCGCACAATATATCCTTTTCTTATAGTTTGCAAAAAGGACGATATAACGTATCATTGGAATGTCGTAACTTCACAGATGAGAAGTTATATGATAATTTTAGTCTTCAGAAGGCCGGTAGGGCTTTTTATGGTAAACTGCGTGTTTGTTTCGGTAATTAAAGAATTGGAAAAAGGAGTTTATAATTAATTGGATTTAAAATTAAATAGAAGAATAAAATGAAGAAAGATTTCTTTTTGAACGGATTTGCTGCTATTGCCATAGTAGGAATGGCGTTGAGTGCATGTACGGATAATGAGCCGGATTACGGTTCGGGTACCGAGGCTAAAGGTGAGTATGTTATTGCATCGTCGGTCACAGCGTCTGGAAATACAACGAATGTGCTGCTTACTTCTGAAACGTTGGATAAAGGTACTGTTTCTACAGTGAATAATGGTCTTGTGAATGATGGTGCAACTCAATGGGTGTTTTACAAGAATCAATATCTTTATGCGCTGACTTATAATCAAGGGAATGCAGGTACGACCCGTTCTTATATCATGGATTCAAATAATGAAGTAAAGGCTCGTTCGGGGGAGTTTGCCGTAAAGAGATTTACTACTTACGGTATTTATGATAAATATATCATGACCTCGTCTACCGGTGACGGACCCACAGCGTATGCTGATGAGAATGGATATTTACCAAAGATGTTTTTGCTTTCTTATTTGGACGTATCTGCTGAAACATTTACAACGAATGATACTCAAAATAAGGCTTATATGTCCGAAAACTTCTTGGGAAATGGAGAATATGTAACATTGGCCGGCATATTGGAACGAAATAATAAACTGTATAGCGCTGCTATTCCAATGGGGTTAAGTCAATATGGTTCGGCTACTGACGGGGGAAAGTGGATACTTCCCGGCAATGAGGATTTGGTAAAGACAGAAGATGGTGGTTCCAACAGCAGCAGTTATAAAAAAGGTGAATTGCAATGGACGCAATATCCCAATAAATGCTGGGTGGCTATTTTTGATGATGAAACGCTGACAAATAAAAAAATCATAGAAACAGATAAGATCAGTTATGCTTGCGGGCGTTTTAAATCACAGTATTATCAAACGATTTGGGCGGCAGATAATGGTGATATTTATGTATTTTCTCCTAGTTATGCCAAAACAATGGCTGATAAACGGCAACAGACTACCTTGGATGCCGGAGTAGTACGTATAAAGGCAGGAACAGAAGAGTTTGATCCTGATTATTATTATAGTATCGAAGCGCAGACCGGAGGTAAATCTTTCATTCGTTGTTGGCATATTACGGGAGATTATTTCTTGTTGTTGATGTATGATCGTTCCTTGACTGAAACTGGTTTCACAGCTAATCAGTTAGCGATATATAAAGGAGAAACCGGAAAACTGACTTATGTAACTGGTTTGCCTTCTGCCGATTTGATCTCCGGCTTTGGCAATACTCCGTATGTGGAGAATGGATATGCCTATATGGCTGTAACTACAACAGAAGGATATCCGTCTATTTATAAAATAGATCCGGTTGGTGCGGTAGCGACAAAGGGTGTTTCTATAGAAGCGACACAAATCAGTGGCGTCGGTAAACTGCAACCTCAGAACTGAGTATTGTAATAATATAATGGGAGTCTGCGGGCAGTATGTGCTTATGCAGACTCTTTTTATGAATCGTATCGAAGATTTTATGAAGAAAATATTTCGCCAAATACATCTTTGGCTTTCTGTTCCTTTCGGGTTAATCATTTCCTTGATTTGCTTCTCGGGAGCCATGTTGGTTTTTGAAAATGAAGTGATGGAACTGGTCAGGCATGAACTTTATTATGTAAAAAAGGTAGAGGCAGTTTCACTTCCTGTTGATCGATTATTGGAAGAGGTAGAACTCATGTTACCCGACAGTGTGTCTGTCACAGGAATCAATGTTTTCTCTGACCCGGAACGTGCTTGGCAGGTGAATTTGTCCAAGCCTCGTCGTGCTTTCATGTATGTGGATCAATATACTGGTGAGATTAAAGGTAAATATGAACGTCCTGCATTTTTTGTGACTATGTTCAGGCTGCATCGCTGGCTGTTGGACAGTATGAAAGCGGATGGCGGAGTCTTCTGGGGAAAAATGATTGTAGGTGTCAGCACCCTGTTGTTTGCCGTGGTTTTGATATCGGGTATCGTTATCTGGTGGCCTCGTACACGAAAAGCCTTGAAAAATAGTTTAAGAATATCTGTCGGCAGGGGCTTTAGAAGATTTTGGTATGACCTGCATGTTGCAGGTGGTATGTATGCGCTGTTTTTTTTGTTGGCTATGGCCCTTACCGGGCTAACATGGTCTTTTGGATGGTATCGGACAGGTTTCTATAAAGTGTTTGGCGTGGAAGTACAGCAGGGAGGTGCTCATGGTGGGGTGACCCAGCGTGGGGGGAAAGGCGGCAACCAATCCGGAAAGAATGTTTCTCATTCTTCGTCCTATGTTTGTTGGCAACAAGTTTATGAACAATTAGCCCTGAATAATCCCGGCTACAAACAGATAACCTTATCAGATGGGGCAGCAAATGTCTCTTTCAATACCTTCGGTAATCAACGTGCTTCCGACCGTTATAAATTCAATCCTCATACAGGTAAGATTGATGAGGTAGTTTTATATAAAGATGCTGAGAAGGTTGGAAAGATTCGCGGATGGATCTATTCTGTACATGTTGGTAGTTGGGGCGGTATGCTTACCCGTTTACTGACGTTTATAGCAGCTTTGATAGGAGCCACCTTGCCATTGACAGGATACTATTTATGGATAAAACGTATTTGGAGAAAGAAAGTAAGAGTAAGTTGAATATCTTTGTTATAAGATTAGGGGGCGAAAAGAATTTTATCATATGACCTGTTGTCGTGAATGACAGGTCATATGATATTGTTACAGGATTTTTTAGAACCACTTTATCTTTCTGAAAATAACAAAAGCCAACGCAGACAATGTGATGGATGCCAAAATAATAAAACTAAAAGCATGTGGTAATGCATCTACATGTACATCTACATTCATTCCATAGAAACTAGCTATTAATGTGGGTACCATCAGAATGATGGAAATACTGGTCATGCGTTTCATGATGGTGTTCACATTGTTGGATATGATGGAAGCAAATGCGTCCATGGTTCCGGTTAAGATATCACTGTAGATATTAACCGTGTTATATGCTTGTTTTAATTCAATAACTACATCTTCTACCAAATCGCGGTTTTGATAATCTTTTTCCTGGAAGATACTTTGCAATTTACCTACCATCACCTCATTTCCACGAATGGACGTATTGAAATAAACCAATGTTTTTTGTAGTTTCATCAATCTGAGCAGGTCCTCATTACGTATGCTCCTTTCCAATTCTTTTTCTGCGGCAGCTACATCATTGTTTATTTGTTTCAGATATTTCAAGAACCATACGGCAGATGAGTAAATTAACCGTAAAATCAATTCAAATTTATTAGGCACAATGATTCCTTTACGTCGGGTGTGGTCAATAAAATCAGGAATCATTTCAGTGGAGTGATAACACACGGTAACAATGATTTCATTGTTTGTAATGATACCGATGGGGATAGTGATATAAGGGATGCTTCCCTGTTGTTGCAGGGGGATTCGGATAATGGTCAGTAGCCAGTTTTCTTCCGTATCCGTTCGCGGACGTTCATCCATATCGGCGATGTCCTCTAAAAAAGCTTCGGGAACTTTTAATTCTTTAGTCAGAAACTCAAAATCACTTTGGTCGGGGCATTCTACATTCACCCAGCAGTTTGGCATCCATTGTGGCTTTTCTACAAAGCCATTCTCACAATAAAGATATTTTCTCATCTTATTGCCTCCTTTCGTTCGTTTATATCCGTTCAGAGGCATTCAGAGTAGTGATTGCCCTGTCGGATCAGTTAATACTATTGCACGTTCGTGGTATTGAATCGTCCATTTTTATTGATTGTTTTTTGTTTAAAGCGGTACAAAAGTACATAAAACCTTTAAAGGACAGACAGAAGTCAGGAGGCTTTTATATTTTTTTTAAGAATATCACCGGAAAGCAATCAGTGCCCGAGCAATGATGGTTTTGTCGCCATAGCACAGTTCTAACGTACTGTGTTTACCGATTAAGTTCCCTGGCGGAAACTATTGTTGTTAAAACATTTAGCATCCTTTTAATTACATGCAAAATTCACTTAAAAAATCGTTTGTCCAATACCTATTTATGATGAATCTTGTTCTATATAATCCTAATAATTAGGTATTGTGGAAGGTGTTGAAGTCGGTTACCTTTGCAAATGTAATAATTACAATTTAAAAATCAGTTTTAATTTAAAAATAAAAAGAGTATGGAACCAATTATTAATTCACAAGTTCCTGAATTTAAAGTTCAGGCATTCCATAATGGAGAGTTTAAAACCGTAACTAATAAAGATATTGAAGGTAAATGGGCTATTTTCTTCTTCTATCCTGCTGACTTTACGTTTGTATGCCCTACCGAACTTGTAGATATTGCTGAAAAGTATAATCAGTTCAAAGAAATGGGAGTGGAAGTATATTCTGTAAGCACCGATTCACATTTCGTTCATAAAGCATGGCATGATGCGTCTGAAAGTATCCGCAAAATCACTTATCCGATGTTGGCAGATCCTACAGGTGCTTTGTCGCGTGCATTTGGTGTGATGATTGAAGAAGACGGTATGGCTTATCGTGGTACTTTTGTAGTGAATCCCGAAGGCAAGATCAAATTAGCTGAAATTCAGGACAACAGCATCGGGCGTAATGCTGATGAACTTCTTCGTAAGGTAGAAGCTGCCCAGTTTGTAGCCACTCATGATGGTGAGGTTTGTCCTGCTAAATGGAAGAAAGGTGCTGAGACCTTGAAACCGAGTATTGATTTGGTAGGTAAAATTTAAAGTATAGAACTCATGTTAGATAGTGCGATAAAAGATCAGTTAAAAGGTCTTTTTGCCCAATTGGAAGCGCACTATACTTTTGACATCTTTGTCCACCCTCAGCACGAAAGTCGTGCCGAGTTGGTGGACTCGTTGGAAGAAGTGGCTTCCTGTTCGGATAAACTTTCCTGTCGGTTGCAGGATAGTGAAGGGCTGAAGTTTATCCTTTTAAAAGAAGGAAAGGATACGGGAATCACATTTCGTGCCGTACCTGGTGGTCATGAATTTACTTCTTTGTTGATGGCTGTTCTGAATGCTGACGGCAAAGGAAAGAATTTTCCGGACGAGTTTATTACCAGACGTATCAAGGCATTACAGGGGCCGATTAGTTTGACCACCTATTTGTCTCTCACCTGTACCAATTGTCCCGATGTGGTTCAAGCTTTGAATATGATGGTACTTCTGAATGGTCAGATACGCCATGAGGCAGTAGATGGATCTATAAATGAAGAAGAAGTAGAACGGATGAAAGTACAGGCCGTTCCTACTGTATTTGCTGATGGTGAACAGATTCATGTGGGGCGTAGCAGTATGGGGGATCTGTTGGAGAAGCTGGAAGCCCGTTACGGTTCGGTGGAATTGGAAGCTGTTGAGACAAAAGAATATGATGTACTGGTAGCCGGTGCTGGTCCTGCCGGTGCGACAGCTGCTATCTACTCGGCTCGTAAAGGGTTGAAAGTAGCAATAATAGCCGAGCGTATTGGTGGACAAGTCAATGAAACGATGGGGATTGAGAACTTGATATCTGTGCCTCAGACTACCGGTAAACAGTTGGCCCAGGATCTGAAAAAACATTTGGCGGAATATCATATTGATATTTTAGAAAATCGCCGGATAGAGAAAGTGGAAGTGGCAGAGGGCATGAAAGTGTTGTCTGTGAAAGGTGGAGAAACGTATAAGGCTCCCGTATTGATCATTGCTACCGGGGCGAATTGGAGAAAATTGAATGTTCCCGGTGAAGAAAAATACATCGGTCATGGAGTTGCTTTCTGTCCTCATTGTGACGGACCATTTTATAAAGATAAGGAAGTAGCAGTCATAGGTGGTGGAAACTCCGGGGTTGAGGCTGCTATTGATTTGGCGGGAGTCTGTTCCAAAGTGACTGTATTCGAATTCATGGATACTTTGAAAGCGGATACTGTTTTGCAGGAGAAAGCTAAAAGCCTGCCCAATGTGGATATTATTACTAATACTCAAACGGTAGAGGTGTTAGGAAACGGTGATAAAGTGGTGGGGCTTATAAAGAAAGACCGTTCATCCGAAAAAGAAGAGATCTTTGCCTTGGATGGTATTTTTGTCCAAATAGGTTTGACTGCCAATAGCACTTTGTTTAAAGAATTGCTGGAAACGAACCGCATGGGTGAAATTCTGACTGATAAAAATGGCCGGACCTCTGTAAAAGGTATCTATGCTGCCGGAGATGTAACGGATGTTTCCTATAAACAGATAGTTATAGCAATGGGGGAAGGCGCCAAGGCTGCTTTAGCTGCATTCGAAGACCGGATGCGCGGAACGATTTATTAGTGATAAGTGGTTGGTGGTGAATAGTGGGTGCATATCGCAGTATTTACCACTAATCTTATCACTAAAAAATGCACTCTTTGTATGTATATTGGTGAGAATATGCTTTCTTTGTAGGTGAATCACCGTTTACAGCATTGATATGGCAGAATCGAGACGTACTTCATTGAAAGATTTGGCACAGATATTAGGTGTATCCATACCTACAGTATCCCGTGCCTTGAAAAATAGTCCCGAAATCAGTCGGGAACTTTGTATTAAAGCTCAAAAATTGGCAAAAGAGATGAATTATCACCCCAATCCTTTTGCTATGAGTCTCCGGAAAAATACTCCCCGTACCATTGGAGTAATTGTACCTGATATTGTTACTCATTTCTTTGCGTCTATTTTAAGTGGTATAGAAGATACCGCTATAGCAAACGGCTATTTTGTTATCATCACGACTTCCCATGAGTCATACGACCATGAGAAAAGAAATATTGAGAATTTGGTCAATATGCATGTGGAAGGTATTATAGGTTGTTTATCTCAAGAAACAACAGATTATGCCCATTGGTTGAGTTTGGATGATATGAATATGCCGCTTGTTCTATTTGATCGTGTTTGCATGCCTGACCGTTTTTCTACGGTAGTGGCTGATGGAGTATATTCTGCTCAGATGGCGACACAGCACTTGTTGGATCATGGAAGCAAACGGATTGCTTTTATCGGTGGTGCAAACCATCTGGATATAGTAAGAAAGAGAAAACATGGTTACCTTGAAGCGTTAAGGGAAAATAAGATACCTATTGAGAAAGATTTGGTTGTGTGTCGGAAAATTGATTTTGAAGAAGGGAAAATAGCTACAGAAATTTTATTATCGCTTCCGGAGCCTCCCGATGCAATTCTTGCCATGAATGATACATTGGCATTTGCCGCTATGGAAGTGATTAGAAATCATAATCTTCGTATTCCTCAGGATATAGCGCTTATTGGGTATACAGATGAGCAACATGCCAATTATGTAGTGCCTCGCCTTTCGGCCGTCTCGCATCAGACTTATAAGATGGGGGAAGCCGCATGTCAGATGTTGATTGATAAGATTAAGGGAGATAAAAAAATCAGGCAAATCATTATTCCTACTTGTTTGCAGGTGAGGGAAAGCAGTATAAAAAGGAAGGATTGAGAACCGAAATGTATTTTAAGAAGAGAATAAGGCTGAACTCTTCACAAAGAGCCAACCTTATTTCTTTATATATTGGAGTATTATTGAGTGACCAACGTAATAATGGAACGTGCCGGGATCACAACTTTTTCATGGTTTTTGATGCTTCCTACCGGTAGAAGATTCTCTCCATCTTTATCCGAAGTACGATAGATTGTCCAGTTTTTTATAATTCCGTTACGCTGATAGAAAGTAAACTCTTTATCTTCCGCTGCATAATTAATCATAACGAAAACCTCCTTTCCGTCTGTATTTTGGTATGCTGAACACATTAGTCCGGTTACATCCGTATCGCCTTCAGGAATGATTTTCCCTTGGTTGTCTTTGGCTATAATTGCTTTCCGAACAGCTCCCGGGCGTATAAATCTACTGTAGTTTCCCAAAGCCCACATTAATTTGGAGTCTTTCACCTCACCATTCAGAAAAGTCGGATCACTATACTCACGGATTAATCCGTCTTTATAATCTCCACCGATAGATCGCCACCATTGCCAACTGCGAGCACCTGCATATACAATGTCATGATGAATGATCCGTGCTACATATAATGCTGTCTTCATGGTGAAGTCATATCCTCCGCCTCCGCCGATTTCTTCGTCATTGCCCATGATACAGGTTTCTGTCTGCCAGAAATCCACCTTATACTTGTCTAAAGTATCTTTTAATTGACAACGGATATCGTGTAAATTATTCAGAGGAGTATTAGTCCAATAACTATGCCCTACCATCAGCCGGGGAACATTGGGAGTATCACCCAGATAGGTGGCTGTACTGTCCGGATTAAAGAAAGACTGGATTTGATACCCCCGTTCCCAATTAGTCATGTGAGTATCGAACATACAACGATAGTCAGAGGACTCATTGACTAGAATCTGTGTGTCAATTTGGTTATTTACGAACTCTTTACTGATGAGGCGTATGGCACGGGCTATTTCGCGGTTGGTAGCCGGTGTACCTTCTTGTTTGGGGCCAATCCAGTTCCAATGCCCATCGGGTTCATTGAATGGACAGAGGTAATTGAACTTGATTCCATCGTGTTTCTCCACCCCTTTTATGACATTGGCAAGAAAACGGGCAAAATTCTTATAATGCTCTTCCTTTAAGTTTAAGGTTCCTCCACGGCCTGTGTTGGTGGCAAGACCGTTTTGTGTGAAATATACGGGAGGTGAATTAAGAAATGCCAAAAATTTGTTTACACCCCGTTCTTTTGCCAGACGCAGGAAGTTGCGCTGCCCTTGTTGTTTATTCCAATTATAGTTACCATCTGCCTGAAGGAAACATTCGGTGCGCATCCAGGGAGAGGCTATCTGGCTGGCTTCTCCTTGTTCCGCACTTCCGGCTCCTACATTGAAACGCCATAAAGACAAGCCGATTCCTTTAGGTTGTCCGTTTTCATGGTTTTCCGTACTGAACAGCCAGTCGGCTACTTGGTTTTGTTTTTCTTGCGGCCATAAGCCGATAAATTGCATGCTCCAACAGTCTGATGCTCCGAAATAGTCCATGGTTTGACAGGGTTGGTCTGTTTCTATTTCAAAGTGAATGGCAGGATGTTGAGCAAACAGGTTTGCTGTTGCAAATAAAGAGAATAATAATGCTTTGTATTTCATAAAGTTGAGGGATTATTTCAGATTATAAATGACAGTTGTAACACTTTCCGAAGGCACAATTACTTGTTGGTCTGCCGTGACGTGTACCTCTTGCAAATTTTTGTTATTTGTTGTTGTATAAGTAGTGATGGAGCTTATTTCACTTACCCATTCTTTATGAATTTCGTTTAGCCGGACTCCTTTTTCTGATAGATTGGTATAAACAGCAACAATTTTATCTTTTTTCGGTGAAATCCATGCTGACCCGAAGAAACTGGATGATTCATTCATGTTAAGCATGATACGGCGATAACCCGGTCGGATGAATAGGCTGTAGTTACCTAATACCCAAAGTGTGGGAGTAGCTTTATAAGTGCCTTCTTTCTCTATATCCCCATAAACTCCATCGGAGGGTTCCAGTGAAATCAGTAAGAAGCGGTTTTTGTGTCCCCAGCGGGGGATATCCATTGAGGTCCAGTAACTCCAGGAGGAAACTCCTGCTATAGTTAGGTCATTGTGTATTACTTTTGACATATAAAGTGCAATGTCCATTTCGGTTGCTTGGTCATAGCCTATAAACTCGGAAGAGCTGTATCCGTCGCCTAACATACTCCACTCACTTTGCCATATTTCTACATCATATTGTTGGGCTGCTTGGGCCAGTTGTTTCCGGACATTACGCATACCATCCCATGTGCCATCTGTCCAGTAGCTGTGGCCGCAGATAAGTTTCTTTACATGAGTCAGGTTGCCTATATAGGTGGAAGTTCCAGGTGTGAAAAATGCTGAAAGTACGTTACTATGGGCGGCATCATTCTTAAATTTGTAGAGATATTCATAATCTCCAGATTCCCCTGGAAGAATATCAATAGAAAGACCGGCAGAAGTGATGGCGGTATCCAATTCACGTATAAGTCTGGCTACTTCATCATTAGTCCATCCGCTGCCTTCCTGGCCGCTGTCCCAATTATATTGGGGTTCGTTAACTGGTGAGATATGTGTCACTGGATATCCTTCGTTTACATAGTATTTTGCTACATCTGACATGTATCTGGCAAAGTCCGTATAACATTCATCCTTCAAATTAGAAACTCCTCCGCTATTGGAGAATCCTTTTCCGTTGGAGGTATATTGTACAGGAGGGGTATTGCTGAAAAGTACTATACTCTGACAACCAAACTCTTTGGCGCGCTGCAAGAAGTAGCGCTGCCCTTTACAGCGTGTCCAGTCTAATGTTAAGTCATCAGTCAGATAAGATTCTGCTCTGCGTGATTTGTCTTCTATTCCACTTGCTTCACCTTGTTCTGCACTGCCACCACCTAGATTCACACGCCACATGGAGAGTCCTATACCTTTAGGTTGTCCTGATTGTATTTCAGAAGAGAATAGCAGTTCACTGATTTTGTCACGATTCGTTATCCAGCTTTTTCCTACGAAGGCAGGTGCCCAACAATCTGATGCGCCAAATCCTGTCAGAGTCTGAAAAGATTGTCCGGCATCTATGGTTACTGTTTTTTCTACGTTTATGCTGCTGTCCGGTTGCCCCGATGTATCCGGTGTTTGGGGAGAATCGTCACTGCAGGCTACAGTAGAAAAGAACAGTGGAAGAGTAAAAATATATTTTAGTTTCATTGTTTTAGATGGATTAAAAAATAGTCGCGGATAATCCTAGCAAACTATCCGCGACAGAATATAAAGACCTATTGAATGTTTAATTCCTGTAACAATCTGTTCTTTTTGGAAAATGATTAATTCCAGCCCGGATTTTGGGTGATAGAACCATTAGACATTGTAATCTCATATAAAGGTATCGGGAATACCATATCCCGGTTTTCGTTGAAGCTGATTCCTTTATCACTTGCCTCACCTTGATTTTCCCATTCGTAAATGTCGCGGGTAGCGGGATCTGTATTGTATTTTACAAATGTACCGTTTGCTCCCATCAGGTTACAAATCATTTTCTTGCCATTGTCATCTGTCCAACGGCGGATATCATAGATTCTGTTTTGTTCCCATGCCAGTTCCAAACGACGTTCTAGCCGGATAGCTTTGCGAAGCTCGTTCCCACTGGATGTGACAGCAGGTAATTTTACACGATTCCGTACCTCATTAAGGTAGGTACGTGCTGTACCATCTTCGCCCAATTCGTTGCAGGCTTCAGCATACATCAACAATACATCTGCATAGCGTAAGATACGATGATCTAATGGAATTTTGTCGATATTGTATACTTCCGGACGTTTTTCAATAGGTACAAAATACTTCCGGACAATACGTGCTGATTTATGTTGTGACGGATCTATAATATAACATTCGGGATCCCAACCGTACTTTTCGATATAATCTTTATAATTGGCGATTTTTGTGTTGTTTTCAACGAACTTGTCGAAGTTATTCTCTCCGGCAATTTCTGTACAACCGGTTTTAATGATAGTCCAACGTAAACGTTCTGTATCTCCTGCATCGATGTAGGCTTGTTCGAGGTTAGCGGTTGGCTGTCCCCAAGACCATCCGTCGCCGGGACCACTACGGGCACCGGTAATAACAGTCAAAGAACCACCCAATGCATAAGTTCCATCATACATATATTGTACTTCAAACAGACTTTCTTCGCTATTGTTATGGTCAACATCCCATACATCACCGAAGTTGTCGAGTAATTTATATTCACCTTCGTCGATGACTGTTTTCAATACATCATGTGCCTCTTGCCATTTGCTTTGGTAGAGGTAAACCTTTCCCAATAGGCCTAATGCAGCTCCACGGGTAGCGCGTCCCATATCTGTAGCAGCATATTGACTACGTTGTGGCAACACATCAGCAGCGGCTTTTAAATCATCTTCAATGAACTTATATACATCTTCGGCCGAAGCGCGGGTAATACCTTGTATTTCTTCGGGCAACAGGAAGCCTGTAATGAGAGGCACACCACCAAAATTCTTCACAAGTTCAAAATAGAAGTATCCACGGAGAAAACGTGCTTCGGCTACAAGCCGGTTCTTCATTTCTTCATCTGAGAAATCAGCTTGTGAAATGCGTTCCACTGCGATATTGCAACGTAGAATGCCTTTGTATCGATACTGCCAAAAGTTGGAGATGGCACCATTGCTTTGTCCGGTACCTTGATAGTGGGCCAAAGAAATATAGTCACTTTGACTTTGGCTGGTATTGCCCATCCAACCGTCATCACTACACATCTCGGAAAGCAACCATACTGTGTTGATATTCCACCATCCGCCAAAAGTAATGGCCTGGTAACAACCAGTAATAAATGCTTCGGCTTCTTCTGCACTTTGGAAATAAGTATCCAAATTTTGTTGCCCGCGCACTTCCTCTGTTAGGAAATCCTCACAAGAAGTGAATGTCAGCGAGGCAATCATTGTTAATATTGTTAATATCTTTTTCATGGTTTATACCTTGAGGGTTAAAATTTTAAATCAATTCCAAATAAGAAAGTACGTGGGTTAGGATAAGCGATGCCGTCAATACCGGTTTCAATTACACTGCCATCTTTACCAATCTGTGGACGTTCAGGATCCATACCTGAGTAGCTGGTGATAGTGAAAGGATTTTGAGCCGACAATGAGAGACGCAATTCGGTTCCGTTCAACCACTTCTTGGGGAGTGTGTAACCCACTTGTAATAGTTTGCAACGCATATAAGAGCCGTCTTCTACAAAGAAACTTGAAACGCGTGTGTAATTCTGATTCAAATCATTGTAGGACAGACGAGGAATATCGTTGCTGGTTCCTTCGCCATGCCATGCTTTCTGCAATGTACCTGCCCAAACGTTTTGCCCACTTACGCCGGAGTATAAACCTTTGGTCTTATTGAAAATATCATTACCGAATGTACCATAGAAGTTGGCTGTGAAATCGATGTTTTTATAGCTGAAACCCAAGTTCAAACCTACCATCAAATCGGGATATGGGTTACCGATCCATGTTTTATCATTTTCATCTAGCACTCCGTCATGATTCAAATCCTTAAAGCGAATGTCACCGGGTTGGGCATTGGATTGTACCAGCTTGCCATTTTCGTTGGTGTGAGCATAAACTTCATCCCAATTTTGGAAAATACCATCGGCTACGTAGCCGTAGAAGCGTGAAATCAAGCCACCGTCTTCATTACGGATAATTTGGTCGCTGTTGAAACCTCCAGTTTGGATAGGACCGTCACCGGAGAATTTAACAGCTTTATTTTTCACTGCGGAAAGGTTCAATCCCACATTATATCGGAAGTCTGCTACTTTGTCGTGCCAGTTCAGACTTAATTCCCAACCGCTAGCTTTCATACTACCTATATTCATCCATACTGTACTGTTCCAGTCGGGGTATCCGATGGCGAAGATATTTTGTTTCTGATAGAGCATATCAGAAGATTTCTTTTGGAAATACTCAAAGGTCATGTCTAGACGGGAGTCAAGGAAGGACATATCCACACCTACGTTCCAGTCTTCTACTGTTTCCCATTTTAGCAAATTATTGCCAACGCCTGATACCATAGTACCTGAAACACGTCCTGGAGCTGTACCGAATACATAATCAGATTGTCCTAACAAAGTCAGCGTAGCATCATTATCTATGTTTTGATTACCTACACGTCCCCAACCTCCGCGTAATTTCAAGTTACTGAAAATCTTCTGGTCTTGCATGAAACTTTCACTGATGATACGCCATGAAGCAGAAACAGAAGGGAAGATGGCATATTTGTTTCCTTTGGGGAAACGAGAAGAACCGTCTGCACGAATAGAAGCTGTTAGATAGTAACGATTGTCATAGTTATACATCACGCGTCCTAAATAAGATACTAATGTGCTGTAAGCAGTTTTACCTTCTGACTTTTGGTTTTGTGTACCGGCATTTACTTCCTGCATTTGATCCATATTATTAGGAACATCGTCACGTGAGGCTTTTGATTGGAATTCAGCAAAGCGTTCAGCTGTAAAGCCACCCATTACATTAATATTATGCTTTTCTGCAAAAGTCGTGATGTAAGTAGCAGTATTAGTCCAGTTCCAATCAAGCCATTCCTGCATTTCACGGGAAACATTACTTAATGTAGATTGTTCCAAAGCATCAATATAGAATTCAGGAGTGAATTTGTCTGTACGGCGGAAGTGTGCATTAGCGCCGAACTGCGTGCGCAGGGTCAGTTTTTGAATAGGGTTTATCTGTAAATAAGTATTTACAATTGTACCCATTTCACGGGAGTGGGAATTTTGGCGAGCCAATGAACCGGCAGGGTTCCACTCCTGGTTGTTGTAAGAACGCTGATAGTTATTGAATTCGTTATCCACCCATTGATCTTCCGGCTTGAATATAGGAGTTGTGGGGTCCATAGACATGGCAGCTGAAAAAAGATCGGGGGTATCATCCCATGATTCTACACGTGGGGCAATGTCGAAACCCATTTTTACATATTTATTAAATGTATATTCTGTATTAAGGCGTGCGTTGATTTTGTCCCAATAACCATAGTCATATTGTGAATTGTTACGGTAGTAACCCATACTCAGGTTATAAACCAGTTTGTCTGAACCACCGGAGATATTGAGTGAGTAATTTTGCACTAAAGCAGTTTTGTTGATTACTTCGTCCCACCAGTCTGTTCCTCCGGGATTGGTAGTAGCGCCTGTATCATTCCAAATAGAAGTTCCTCCGTCATTTGTGTATCGGGTATTGAATACTTCTTTATATTCGGCGGCATTAGCCATTTTGGGTTTTGACAATGTTTGGAAACCTGCAGATGCATTAAAACTGATATTTGTTTTTCCTGCCATTCCTTTTTTGGTTGTGATTAGAATGACACCGTTAGAAGCACGTGTTCCGTAAATGGCAGCAGCCGAAGCGTCTTTTAAAACTTCCATAGATTCAATGTCATTACTGTTTAGGAAGTTGATGTTTGTACCTACCGGCATGCCATCTACTACATACAAAGGATCGGTTCCGTTTACTGTTGTTACACCACGGATTAGAACTTTTGGTTGTGCGCCCGGACCACCACCACTGGTTACTTGAACACCGTTGATTTTACCTTGCAAGGCGTCCATTGCATTACCGGTTACAGTTTCGGTAATTTCTTTTCCTTTTACGGTAGATATAGAACTGGTCAGGTCACTTTTTTTCACGGCTCCATAACCAATAACCACTACTTCGTCCAGTAATTCACTGGCATCTTTCAGCACTACATTGATAACGGTTTGTCCGTTTACCTTTATTTCTTGAGTCTCATATCCTATGCTGGAGAACACAAGTACGGCATCCTTGGCAACATCGTTTAGTGAATAATCACCATCAATACTTGTAATAGTACCTGTACCTGTACCTTTTACTTGCACTGTTGCACCAATCATCGGTTCTTTATCTGAAGCCGAGGTTACTACACCTTTTACAGTGATGGTCTGCGCATAGCTACATAGACTTGTCAGCGCAAGACACAATAATAATATTTGCTTTTTCATATCTTAAATCTAATGTTACTTGTTAATTGGCCGGAATGAGTTTAGCTCTTTCCAAATGAGCGTCGAATATAAGTTTATAATTCCCTGTGACGTTCACTGTTGGTTTTGCCCAATTGTCACCTACATGATCGGGTTTGGTCCATGCCGGATTGGTATATTTGGCTTCTTTACCATAATATCCGAAGATCTCCGGTTCGTCTGAGTTGTCTACACGCCACGTGCAATAATTCCACCATCCGTCGGAGTGCCAGTTATGAATAACGAAATTCATTTTAGTACCTGCCTCCAGGAATAGGGGGGTATCCAAATAGAACAGGTGAGGATTGGTCTTATCTTGAGTGAAACGCAGGACTTCAGTTGGGCTACTGGTCATATATCCGAAATAGAATTCCTGTAACCACGAACCACCGTCACCCCATGTGTCAAGGCTGATAGAACCGTATGTGTGAGGTATGGGGTCTACAGCATCGGCAATTGAGTAAGTTTTCAGATTGTATGTACTGTTCTTCACATCAATATTAATTTCATAATAAACATTGGCTTGGTCAAGTACGATTGGCATTGCTGTTTCGGGATCGTCTGTCAGTTTGGTGTTATCCTCTGGATCAAGCCCGAAACAAATAGGAGTGAAGTCACTCTTTTGTGGTAAGAAGAATATTTTAGTTCCGGCTTTTTGACAGTAATAATTTGCTTTATACTGATATTCACCTGTATGTTCAATTACCATCGGTACCCCGAATATATCACTATTCAGTTCTTCGGCAGTTGCCACATCTGCCAGATACATTTTGGGAAAATCCGGCATTTCTGAGATATTCAATACACTGGTGGTAGTGGTTGAGTTTTCTTTCTTGTCAAAAGCGGTAATTGTCACATTATAACTTTTCGGTTCATTGGGGAATACTATTATTTCGGCAAAGTTCAATGAACTTTTTCCATCAGCATCTACACGGCGGTTGTCAAACCCGTCTATACCTGGAATATTAATTGTGACATAATCCAATGCACGATCATCTGTAGCCGTGAACCGAAGATTGAATTTCGTTTCATTTTTCATTAATACTGTAACAGTGGCATCCGGGGCAGCAGAAAATACCGGAGCTGCAAAATCTCCGTCCATTGTGATTAATACATCTTGAGATATACTGCGTCCTCCTACATCGGTTACAGTAACTTTGACTGTGAAACGTTCGCCGATTTCATTTCGGTTTATGTCAAAGTAATAACTTAAATCATAACTCTCTTGCGGAGCACCATAGATTTCGATTAAATCAATTGTCTTGTTCAAATGCAGGTCGGCACATTGTAGGCTGATAGAAGCAATACCGTCTTTGTCTTCTAATGTCCCTTCAATAGTAAATCGATGTCCCGCTCCGGACTCGATGTGGTCTGTTGCTAATGTCATTGTTGGATTTTGCCCGTCTACATCGGGGTAGTCGTTATCATCACTACATCCCGTACATAGGTTTGCAGTTACAAGAAAAGCCCATAACATGGCACCATACAAATGTTTCTTTTTCATATTTTATTAGTATTTGAAGATTAAACATCTACTCTAATAGAGGACGAATTAAATTCGTTAGTGGTGCAAATGTACGTGAAGAAGAATTAAAATCCTGATATAAATCTTGCAGAAAAGGGAGGTAAATCTTGCAATGCATGATTTATGTATCTAAAATACAGACTTTATTTGTATTTTTGAACCATATTATTTAACAATGTGTACACTGATGCTATGAGAAAGATATTCGTACTTTGGCTCTTGCTGCTGTCGGTTGTTTCATTGGCACAACCTTATTCTGTTAAGCAGCTTGGTATAGAGAAGGGATTATCCAATAATTATGTGGTGAGCATTGCTCAAGACAAACAGGGCTTTCTGTGGTTTGCCACGGAGGAAGGGTTGAACAAATTCGATGGTACCCGTTTCATTACTTATTTGAAGAATGAAGATTTGACAAGGCAGGGTATAACAGGCAATGAACTGAATTGTTTGTTGGATGATCCTCAGGATTCTATCCTTTGGATAGGCACGCAAAGGGCCGGTCTGAATGCGTATGACTATATAAATAACACTTTTCTTTGCTATAGGCATGATGGCGAGAACCCCGAAAGTCTGATAACGGATGATGTTACTAAGATTGTGGCAGCTACAGATGGTAATCTTTGGATTACGACATATTGGCGGGGAGTAGATTATTTCGATAAAAAGGCTGGAAAATTCATTCATTACAATACTCAAACAGTTCCGGGATTGGCTAGCGATAATATTTGGTCGGTTGTTGATGGAGGAGATGGAAAGTTGTATATGGGGCATGTGCATCATGGATTCAGTGTGTTGTCTCTTAAAGATAAAAAAGTAAAGAACTTTATGCATGACCCTGAAGATCCGGTCAGTTTGCCAGGTAATGGGGTAACTTGCATTTATAAGGACTTAAGCGGTAATATTTGGCTGGGAACAGACCGGGGGCTGGCACTGTTCAATCCGGAAGCCGAAAATTTTATCCATTTTCATCATAGTGAGGACGGGGTTCCTCATACCGTATTTGATATCAGACAATTTGATGGGAATAAACTTTGGATTGCCATGGAATTTGGAGGAATAGCCATTTTGGATTTAACGCAACGTATGTTTCTTTCTCCTGACCAAGTGCGTTTTCAATATATAAAGGAAGGGGATGATGAATACAGTCTCTCTAATTCTACTGTACGTTGTTTGTTTCAGGACTCCTTTAAAAATGTATGGGCTGGTATGTGGGGAGGTGGAATTAATTTTCTTAGCCATGAATCTTCCTATTTTAATGTTTATAGTTATTCTCCTATCCAGCATTCGGGTAGTAGCCTGAATAATAAGACAGCAAGTAGTGTATGCGTAGCAAGGGATGGAAAGTTATGGATCGGAACCGATGGGGGAGGCATCAATGTATTTGATAAAGGCAAGCGGGTGGCGGTTTATAAAGAAGAAACCGGTGATTTGACTGATAATTCCATACAGGCTGCACTTTGTGATTCGGAAGGAAACCTTTGGTTTGGATCGTTTATGGGAGGAGTGGATTTTTATGATGTGAAAAAGAAAAGTTTTCACCAGATTTTTCCTAAAGATAAAACAGGGGAAGATGTGCGTGCACTGTATGAAGATGCAGAATATGTATGGATAGGAACTAGTAATGGCATCTATAAGGTACGCTTGCATGATAAAGGCATTGCAGATCATTATACAGTAGAGAATAATCTGGTGAGATGTATCTCGAAAGATAATCTTAATCGTTTATGGATTGGTACTTTCGGAGGAGGATTAGGGGTTTTTGATGAACATTTTCAGTGCGTTAAACTTTTTAACGTGACTTCTCTTTTTCCCTCTAATACTATCAATACTGTTTATATGGATAGTCAGAACAGAATGTGGATAGGAACGGGAGAAGGTCTGGTTTGTTTTCCATCCTCTCAGAGTTGGGACTATAAAGTATATCGCAGTGAGGAGGGTTTGTCCAATGTCCATATACGTGCCATTACGGAAGATAATCATGGAAATATATGGGTGAGCACCAATAAAGGTATCAGCTGCTTGTTGAAAGACAAGGAGGTTTTCTATAATTACGATCATTGGGATAATGTGCCTATGGGCAATTTCATGAGTGGAAGTGTGGCGGAAGCTAAGGATGGAACACTTTATTTTGGCTCAATCAATGGCTTATGCCGTTTTAATCCAGATCAGGTATTGGAAAAACGAGAGTCACCTGCTGCAATTATTACGGAGATGCGTATATTCGGCCCGTTGCGTGATACGGACAGTAATGAAAAGGTGATGGCGCTTGAAGGCCAGTCGGAAGTACGTTTAAGCTATATGCAAAATAACTTCAGCGTCACCTTTAATATACAGAATTATGCCTTGGCCGATCAAGTGGAATATGCTTATATGTTGAAAGGGTTGGAAAATTCATGGTATACAGTAACCGATCCTAATAATGTGACTTTCCGTAATATACCTCCGGGAAATTATTGTTTTCAGGTAAAGACAAGAATACGGAATCAGGAATGGGCGGATGAGATAGCTTCTCTGGATATCCGTATTGACCCGCCTGTATGGCTTACGTGGTGGGCCAAGTTATTTTATATTCTTTCGGGTGTTTCTGTCCTGTATTTTATTCTTCATGCCTATAAAAAGAAACTGGATATGGAGTCTCTCTATGAGTTGGAGAAGAAAAATCATGAGCAGGAACAGGAGCTGAATAATGAGCGTTTACGTTTCTATACCAATATCACACATGAGTTGCGTACCCCTTTGACGTTGATTCTGGGACCGTTGGAAGATATGCAGAAAAGTAATTCTTTATCAGGGAAAGATTCACAGAAAATATCGGTTATCCATCAAAGCGCCATCCGGTTGTTGAACCTGATTAATCAGATACTGGAGTGCAGAAAAACGGAAACCCAAAACAAGAAATTATGTGTAAGTCGTGACAATCTGGCAGCCCTTGTACACGAGATCGGACTGAAGTATAAGGAATTGAACCGGAAACCTGAGATTGATTTCTGTCTTGAGATTGAGCAGGAAGATATGTCTTTGTTTTTTGATAAGGAGGTAGTAACGATTATACTGGATAATTTGATCTCCAATGCTATAAAATATACAGAGAAAGGAACTATAACTTTAGGATTACATCAGGTGGTCCGGAATAATATACACCATACGGAAATCAGTGTGAGTGACACCGGTTTCGGTATTGCTCCCGATGCATTGCCTCATATTTTTGACCGTTATTATCAAGAGGGAAGCGAACATCAGGCTTCAGGAACAGGTATTGGTCTGGCTCTGGTAAAGAACCTGGTAGTTTTGCATGAGGGGGAGATCAGGGTTGAAAGTTCTTTGAATGTGGGAAGTACTTTTTATGTCAGTCTGCTGACGGATAACACGTATCCTCATGTGCTGCATGCTGACTCGACGGAGAAAACTTCCGATGAAAAGGACGAAAAAGAAGAAAATATAGAACCTGTGCATAGTGGTAAGCGTATTCTGCTGATAGTGGAAGATAATAGGGACATCTGTGATTATATTGTAGAATCTTTCTCGGACGATTTTGAAGTGAGGACTGCCGCCAATGGTGAACAAGGTTTGGAACAAGCGTTGGGCTGCATTCCTGATATTATAGTCAGTGATATCATGATGCCGGTGATGAACGGCATTGTGATGTGCCGGAAATTGAAAGAAGACTTGCGTACCAGCCATATTCCCATTATTTTGCTGACGGCAAAGGATTCTTTGCAAGATAAGGAAGAGGGGTATCAAGTGGGTGCTGACTCTTATCTGACAAAGCCTTTCAGTGCTACTTTGTTGCATAGCCGTATCCATAATTTGCTTGAATCCCGCAAGTTGTTGGCAGAGCGTTTTAATACGAATTCCATACTCATTGACAAACGTGCGGCAGTAGCCGAGTCTATGAATAAATTGGATAATGAGTTCCTTGAGAAGATTAACAAGCTGATTGAAGATCGTCTTTCTTCTGAGAAGATAGACATCGGCTATTTGTCGGACGCCATGTGTATGAGTAATTCTACCCTATATCGGAAGATGAAGGCATTGACCGGACTTTCCACCAATGAATATATCCGCAAAATAAAGATGCAATATGCGGAACGTTTGTTATTAGAGGGGAAATACAATATTTCAGAAGTTGCGTTCAAGGTGGGAATTAACAGTACGGTCTATTTCCGTCAGTGTTTTAAAGATGAATTCGGTATGGCTCCTTCTGATTATCTGAAAAAGATAAAACCGGAATAGAGTGGTTGTGTAAGCCGTTTCTTCCATATAGTTAAGCTTTTTTTACAGTCATCTGCTACAGACTCCGCCAGTGGACTGTAAGGTCTGCTTGGGTGGACTATACAGTCTGCTGCAATGGACTCTACGGTCCATTGAGGGAGTCTGTAGTAGGTAACCGTAAGAAAGGGCTTAATTGTAGGCAAGAAAAGCCTTAGCTAATAGGGAGATTGGACTTTGAAGGAAATTGCTGTTTCTCAATTTGTATGTTTATAAATGATTGTAGAATGCTTTCACCGTTTCCCATTTATAATAAGGGGCAATAGGGCTGTCAATGGGTAATTTGACTTCATTTTCATTATGTAGCAATTTTACAATAACTTCTCCTTGTTTATTCTTGAAAAAGATTAATTGAAGGTTGGCTCCCATAGGTGAAACACGGAAATCTTGCCAGGCCAGGTAATATCGGTCGGGATCTGTTTCTTGATTGGAGCATCCTTCTACTTGCATGAGTGCCAACAGACGGATCAGGTTGGTATCATGTCCGAAACGGAGGGTGGCGCAAGGAGTTCCTTCACGGATGGCGCGGTCGGCACTTTCTATAATATTCTTCAATAAAGATTTTGCACTCTTGGGGGCTGCTCCCTGATTGACGGGAGCATTGGCATTGCAAATATACATCCGATAATTCACAGACTGCCAGATACCGAATAATTCTTCTTTTTCAAACAAATCATAAAAGGATAGAGGCAACTCTACATCTTGCATGTCGGAAGCAATCCAATAAAGTCCCATCATGAGCTCGCGGGGATTCCTGACTTCTTTGGGATTTTTGAAAAGTGAAGCGATTAAACGTTCCGGATGAATATGATTTTCTTCGAATGTATGGAAAGCTGTTCTCCATGGCGCACTTGCCGAACCCAGCTTTTCGGCTTCGGGTGAAGTATAGGCAATGTAGTCCATGTGTCTTTGGTTGGCTTCGCGGGTGATCTGGAGGGAGGGGTTTAGTTCTTTCAGTTGTTCTGTGAATGCGGACATGCTCATGATACAACGTACGGAAACGCTCGAACGCGCTGATATGTTGGCGCTGTCCCGGAATATATGGGGATATTGTTGATAAAGCCGTTTGGCAATGGCTTTGTGTTGTCGTTCTCCTAATGGGGTCAGGTTTCCTCCGCGCCCACGGGCATTTTCCCATACTTTCTGGAGTCTGAGCCTCACATCTTCACCTAAATCGGTAAGTCCTGATTTATTGTGAAACGTATCAAAGACACGAATGACTTCTAGATAACGTTCGTCCGAAGTCATCCAGCGGGACCCATGGCGTCCGTAATGGCTGATGTAGAAAGGACTGTAACCTTCGGGTACCGGAGTTTGTATGCCGTTTGGTGTGGGATAAGCATAATAGATGCTACCCATTTTTTCCGGGCTTTGGATGATTTCTTCTTTCAGATTGTGTGCGGGGAGATCTATGGGAGCTACTTTCCAATTGATGCCGAGCGGATTATTTTGTATTTCCCATATCAGAGGGAAATCCGGATTATCCATAATCCACATTTCGCATCCGTCTACTGAGTCGTTTACATGCAGTAAGGAATAGCCCATAGCTTGTGACTTGGTATCAGCCAGTTGGTATTCTGTCTGATTATAATGAAATGCCTTTTGGCTTTTCAATTCCTGAAAAGCGGTTGCTGAAAGTAGGGCAAAGGTTTCTTGAATGGGGAGACAGATATGCTGTCCGTCTTCCGGCTGTAAGAAGCTTAGTCTGACCGCCGTTTTTAAAGCTTCTTGGGGCATGGCGTAGCTGCCTGATTGCCATCGGGTGTTTCTTTCAATTCCCCAATGCAGATAAAGGGTGTCGTTGGACTGATTGAAAGTAAATTGGTACTTTCGGGTTTGTCCATGCAGTTTGAATACAAATAACAGAGGGTTGGTAATGATATCTTGTGCCATTACATTTCCCATCAGGCTGCCGATAAGCAGAAAGCATATAAAAAGTTTTTTCTTCATCGTATGTTACTCTTTAGATTCAGGAAATAGTTTGCTCCCCCAGTTACCGGGACTAGGGCCCATTTTTAAAACCAACTCGCCTCCTTTGATGATATCATTATGGCGGATGGTGGAATATGGATAATTCTTTCCATTTAATAAAATCGACCGGATATACTTGTTCTTTTCGGAAAGCCCTTCGGTTTTGATCGTGAATGTTTTGCCTTCCTGTAAATGGAAACGACTCTCTGTCAGTAGAGGGGTATGGATTAAATAATAGTCTTGTCCGGCATTGGGGTACAACCCCATCATGTGGAATACCAACCACGATGACATGGCTCCGGAGTCATCATTTCCGGGAAGACCGGCAGAACCGTCATTATAGTTCTTCTGGATAATTTCATGGATGCGGTCGCCACTTTTATCCGGACGCCCTACCCAGTGGTATAGGCAGGGAGTGAGGAAGGAGGGTTCATTATTCACATTGAAGAAACCCTTGTCAAAGAAAATATCCAGCCGTTCGTCAAACTTCTCTTTTCCGCCACATTGTTCAATGAGTCCGGGTACGTCATGCGGAATGCTGAGTGCATATTCCCAGGAGGAGGCTTCATAAAAGAACATGTTCCACCAAGGAGTATACCAAGGGCCTTCAAAGGTAACGGGGGTATATGTGAAGGTGGGTTTCTGGATATGGGAGTTTCCGAAAGGTATTTTGTCTAACCAGTTTCCTTCTTTATCCCGGGGAAGTATGAATCCTTTGACTCCTGCATGTTCATAATCGGCCCGCCACAAGTTCTTCCAGTTGGAAGATTGTTTCAAGTATTGCTGGTACAAGTCTGTCTTGCCTAGTCCTTTTGCTACTAAGGCTATGGCATAATCACAATAGGAGTATTCTATTGTGCGGTTTCCGGCTCGGGGAATACCGTATGGAATATATCCCAATTCCAGATAAGGAATCAGTCCGCCTCTTCCCTCCGCTTCTTCGTTACCTCCGGGCGGTATGGTCGCATCTTTCAGCATAGCTTCCAAAGCCAGATGGTAATCTATGTTTGGTAGTCCTTTTACAAATGCATCGGCTATAACAATTTCGGCGTTGGAGCCGCCTTGTGTCCGTCCGTTACAATTTCCGCTTCGTGCATCAGGCATGTAGCCGTCCCGTTTATAGATATTGATCAGTGAACGTACAATGTCTGTTTCTCTTTGAGGGTCAATCAGTGTGATAAGTGGAGTTGAGGTGCGGTAGGTGTCCCAGATAGCATAAAAATCATCATAATAAGGTTCCGGATCACTCCATAATGGATTTTCACCGGTACGGTCTACAGGCATTAACATGGTATGGTAGATACCGGTATAAAACATACGCTTATATTTTTCGGGTGTATTTGAGGCTATATCAATGCGTTGCAATAAGTTTTCCCATTGTGCCAATAAGGCTTGCCGGGTGTCCTCAAATGACCAATGAGGTATTTCGTTCCATACATTCTCTCTGGCTTTGAGAGAACTGATAAATGAAATTCCGACTTTCAGTTGAATGGTATTTGCAGAAGAAGGGAAACGCAACAAAGCTCCGGTTTTTTGTTGGGAGTCTGGCTGGTATCGTTCATTGCTGATCTGGTTTCCTTTCCATGTGGTCGTTTGTACAAAGGGATGGTCGGTTACTGCATAAAAATAAACGGTGTAGGCACGTCCGTTATTCCAACCTCCGCGAATACGGGTATATCCCATTACTTCGTGATCGGATATGATTTGAATTTCCGAACCTACAAATTGTTGTGCTTCGCGGGCATCGGGGGTCGGTTGTTCACCCAGGAAGAAGCCGGCGTCAACCAACAGGGATTTTAAGGAATCTTCGGGATAGGTGAATCGGTAGAATGAGGCGCGTGGAGCAGTTGTTATTTCAGTATATATGCCTGTTCTCTGGAATTCGGTAGCATAATAGCCCAAGCGGATTGTTTCATCTTTGCGATAGTCTATATGATTGAGCTGATCCATACCTTTGCCAAAAGGCATGACAAGTATGTTGCCATATTTAGGACCTCCTCCTGTCCCGCTGACGTGTACTTGGGAGAAACCGTTGACTTGTTCGGGCATAGGCAGCCAACCACTATTGGGATGGACAGTGCAATCGGGCGATGGTTTCACCATACCATAAGGGCAGGAGGGACCGATAAATACCCGTCCCAGTCCTTCCGAACCGATTCTGGGATCTACGTAATCAGAAAGTCTGGCTTCCTGTGCCGCGACCGTCACGGGCAGCAGCAGGAAGACCAGTCTTAACAAAGAAACTTTGAATGGAATGTGGGTCATAATTATTTCTTGTTTATTTTTACACGTATTGTATTCTTCTCTTTGATATCTCCTCCGGCTTGTGTCAATTGAGGGAAGGCCCAATAAATGTTACAGCCGGTAATCCGGATATCCGAAGCGGTGTCCAGATAGAAAGCATAAGTCTTGTCATATACAAAACCATCTCCGTTACAAGGACGTTTGTCATACACACCGCCTTCATAACCGGTACGTTTTAACAACTTGACATCTATTTCATCAAAATAGATATGATGCACTTTCTCCGGAGTGTCTCCCCCTACGAAAATGCCGTTTTCACTAGTGCATTTAATCTGATTGAAGAAAATGTTGCTGACTTCTCCCGAGTGTCCTTTCGTTGCACCTTTGGGGAAACGCCAGCCTGCATCTTTATGATTGCCTACGGCACGAGGGTATGAGGTGACATAGATAGGTTCCGCTTTACCCCACCATACATCAGAATAGAACATACAGTCTACTAATATATTGGAGAAAATGACATTGCTCACAGTACCTTCATCCCGGTTTTGTATGCCGATGCCCCGGTTGCTGTTTTTGATAATGCAATTATTGAATAATACATTATCAATCTTGTCCATATTTTCCGAGCCTATCTTAATAGCGCATGAACGTGAAGTCATGATACAATTAGTCACTACAATATCTTCGCAAGAGCCATATTCTTCAAATTCCCGACGATTCTTCAGGCAAATGCAGTCATCGCCCGATTCAATGAAGCAGTTCGCTATACGTACTTTTTTGGAGTGATCCACATCAATACCGTCGCCGTTGCGTATTTTTAGATTATTCAATAAAGAGATGCCGTCAATCAAGGCATCGTAACAGCCTATCAGGTGTATTGTCCAATAGGCGCTGTTCCGGATCGTGATGTCACGGATAACGGTTTTCTCTACATTGATAAGGGTAAGCACATGTGGGCGTGGGTCAAAATCAGTGACGGGCTTCAGCTCGTAGGAATCATCCAGCTCTTTGCCCATAAAGGCGATTCCGTTTCCGTCTATTTCTCCTGTACCGGTAATGGATATTTGTTTTAAGTCTTTTCCACTGATCCACATCATTCCTTCGCCACGGTTTTCGCGGAATGCGCTTTCTGTATAGATGCTTTCATCGGGGTTGGCCAGCAATCGGGAGTTGGGTTCCAGATGAAGGTTCACATAGGATTTCAAATATAGCGGACCGCATAGAAAGGTGTGTCCGGCAGGAATGATTACGGTTCCGCCACCGGCAGCGGAACAGGCATTGATGGCGCGTTGTATAGCGGCGGCATCATCTGTTTGTCCGTCTCCTTTGGCTCCATAGGTCATGATGTCGTACGTGTTCCCTTGATGGGAAGTACTGCATCCTGTCACAAACAACAGGAGGCAGCATAAGAGGCTGATGATAGTTTGATTCTTCATATGGGTTGTTTTTTATTTTTTGTACTTATTTCATATTGTCGGGAGGCAGGCTGAGGGCGGATGCTCCCCAGTTTGTATTAGGGTTCGGGCCCATCTGGAACTCTAATGTTCCTCCCTGTATTATATCTTGGTGTGTAAAGTAATTCTTGTCATATTCTTTTCCGTTTAGTTTTGCTGACTGGATATATATATTTTTTTTGTTGGCGTTGTGGGCTAATATGGTGAATGTCTTTCCGTTTTCCAAGCGGATGCTCATCCGGGGAAAAGAAGGACTTCCTATTATATAATAAGGTGTACCGGGACATACCGGATAGAATCCCATAGCAGAAAATACATACCAGGCAGACATCTGTCCTGCATCATCATTACCTGACAGACCACCGGGAGCGTTCAGATATTCTGTTTCCATAATATGACGTACCTCCCGTTGGGTTTTCCAAGGTTGTCCGGCATAGTTGAAGAGGTAGGCTATCTGATGACAAGGTTCGTTGCCGTGCCAGTAGCGGTGTTCGCTGAACATGGAATCCAGTTTGGCAATGTATTTTTCTTTTCCGCCCATACATTCCATAAGTCCGTATATATCATGGGGGGCATACCAAGTATAATGGCAGGGAGCTCCTTCGGTGATGAAGCGGGTGAAAGAAAAGGCGTTACCGGCATCGGTGAGGAAACTTCCGTCAGCGTATCTGCCTTGGGCATATCCGGTGCTAGGGTTTATTACGTTACGGTAATATCGTGCACGTATCATTAATGTATCATAAAGTCCTGTTTTTTGTGGATCAGGAAAGTAATCATCTGATGTTTCCAACTTTTGCAGGACTTGGGCCAATACGAAATCATCGTATGCATATTCTAAAGTACGTGACACTTGTTCGCAGGTATGAAAGGCTTCCGGTACGCTGTCTTCCAAAGGAATGTATCCATATTTCAGATAAGAATTCAAAGCACGCCGTCCCATTCCGTTTTTATATTCTTCATAGGTGGCGGGAGTCCTGAATGCGTTCCGGAGCATTCCTTCGCAAGCTTTGTTGATATCAAAATTACGGATTCCTTTGATATAGGCATCTCCCAGTGCGGAGATGCAATGATCGCCTATCATGGCTGCGGTATAACTGTTCCAACAAGGAAATATAGGCAGCCAGCCGCCTTGTTCATATTTGTCCACCAATGATTGCATCATGTCTCCGGCTTTCTTTGGGGTTAGGATATTGACTAAAGGATGGAGAGCACGGTAAGTATCCCACATACTGTAATCTTCATAGTAATTTCTACCGTTGGCTGATTGTCTGAACGGGTGTCCTGTGGAAAAAGAAGGATAGCGCCCGTCTACATCATTGAATGTACGTGGCAGGAATGAGGCACGGTAGAGTGCTCCGTAAAATTTCTCTTTATCGTTTCGGTTGTTTGTCTGTATTGTAACTTGTGAAAGCCTTTGTTCCCAGATGGAGTTCAGTTCCTGTCGGGTGCGGTCAAAATCCCAATGAGGTATCTCGGTGTCCAGATTCTTTTGAGCGCCTTCCATGTCAGTAAAAGAGGAAGCGGCTTTGATTAATATGGGTCCTTCTGAGTGTATTTTGAACCGGAGATATGCACCTATACTTGTTCCATCGGCTATCTGTCGTTGTCCGGCGAAGAGACTGTCATGCCGGAATGTACCATATTCTTCTATTTCATTTTGATATTCAATGATAAAGTACCCGTTGTATCCGGCGGGTTCTCCCCAGCCTTGATAGATGCGGTGGACGGGATTGTATCCGCGTATCTGTTTTTTTATGGTATCGATTTCAATATATCCTTTCCCTTCATCACTGTTAGGATTGACTATGAGATAAGCATCTTCCGGTTGGTTATAAGTGAATCGGAAAATGGCTGAACGGGAACGTCCGGTCATTTCTGCAAAGATGGAATAATCTTTGAGAAGGACAGAGTAATAGGCGGGCGTTGCTGTTTCTTCTTGGTGAGAGAACAGGCTTCCTCTGTCTTGGGGAAGATATTTCAGTGTACCCGATACAGGCATCAAGGTCATGGAACCGTAATCCTGTGTACAACCTCCGACAATCCAATGTGAATTGCGGAAACCTTGTATTTTCGTATCTTTGTAATAATAGGGAGCCTTACATTTTGCTTCTGTATCTTGTGTTTGGGGAGTCCAAAAGTTCATTCCGTTGGGCTCTAGAACAGCAGGCAGCGTTTGCCCGTACTCTTCGGTATTTTTGCCGAAAAGTTCTGCGGTGTGGGTTGCGCTTGGTGCAGTGCCCGTACGGGTATCTACGTAGAACAGTAGGGATTCTTCCTGATGACCGATACAAGCAGTAAACAGGCTGCATATAATCAGCAGGTAAGATAGGGTACTTTTCATAGCTCTTCTTGGAAAAGGGTTATTTTTTAATCTCCTGATGGAGTATTTTTATAAAGAGTTCCGGCCGGTCCAGATTGACTAAATCGGGATGGACTTCAATCGCTTTTTTATATTCTTTTTCACTCGCATTCTGAATAGCAGCCATTATCTTGATATGATTGCTTTTGCAGAATTCTTTGAATTGAGGAGTGATATTGAGGATATCTGTTTCTACATAGGCCGGGGTGCATATTTTCATCCATTTCTCCAAAGCCGCTATATTGGAGGCATTTACTTTAATCTTCATTTCCGGAGCGATTTTGATAAATTCTTTCAGCATTTCTGAGTCTGCAAACCAGAAGAAACTTTTATTTTCATATCCTTTTTGGCGTACTAATGTAATCAAATCTTTTATCGGAGTTCCTCGTTTTACATCAAAAAAAATGTGTGCCTTTCCTTGTAGGGTATCTAGCATTTCGGCTATACGGGGTACGTGAATGCCGATAAATCGAGAACTGAACCAACTGCCGGCGTCTAATTTTTCAATATCTTTGGATAGCATATCTTGAATGGGACCTTTACCGTTGGTAGTACGGTCTAAAGTTTCATCATGCAGATTATAAAGTATATTGTCTTTACTTTTGCGCACGTCCACTTCTATCCAGCCGGCTCCATGTTTCAATGCAGCTAGAGCTGATGGAATGGTGTTTTCCGGCGCTATATGGTTCGCTCCTCTGTGTACTACGATTTCGATAGAGTCCTGGTACATCATTTTATGGGCATGTATAGGAAATGGGAATAATACCAAGATGGATGTCGCGATATGAAGTAATAAGATTTGATGACGTTTCATGAATTATTTTTTGCTTTAAAGGTTTTTATAAGAGCTTGCCGTAACAAGCCCTTATAAAAACTTATTTAATTTATCAATAACCGTAATTTTGCTTCCAGTTGGTGTTTGAATTCATCAAGCCGACAGATACAGGGAAGATTCTACGCCATTTCTCGGTCTTGGCTTCCGGATGATATTGATTTTTATATCCCCAGTCGTCTTCGAACTTTCCAAAACGGATTAGGTCATTGCGACGCCATGTTTCTGCGTAAAATTCACGTGCACGTTCTTCAAGCAACTCGTCCAATGAAGGAGAATGCTCCAATAATGGAGCGTTACAGTAGCTGCGTATTTGGTTGAACAGGGATTGTGGCGTATCACCGTTCGTAGCTGTTGCTCCCCGTAGAATAGCTTCTGCTTTCATTAGCAGAATATCTGCATAACGGAAGATAGGTACATCATTGCTTTGATTCCGGTTATAGAGGTTATAATCGTCTGCTTGAATAGCCCATTTGATGCATCGGTATCCCTGGCACCATGCGTTCAAGTCATTTCCAAGATCCATTTGGTCATTCAAGATGGTGATATTCTTGGTGAGGACAACTTGTTGTCCGTTGTATATATAAGGTTCTGTTCCCATTGTATGTGTGCTGATGTCATAATAGTTGATCGCACCTTTCATGATGATGTCATTGCGTTCATCTCCTTCCAGACAAAAACGGTCTGCTGCTTCAGGAGTGACGATGAAAACGCCTCCAGCATTTTTGGATAGTGTTATACCGAACAGTCCTTTGCCGTCCGCGCCGTCATTGTTGAATTTAGGCCAGAATTGAAAACGGGCGTAAGTATTGGCTCTGGTTGATGTTTCATTATTTTGGTATGGCATTGCATAGATGAAATCTTTGATCTGATAGCCGTTGTCCGGCATGAATTTCTTGCGATAACCATCACTGAGGTTGAAATGACCAGAGGCGATGATATCATCGCAATATTTTATGACATCATTCAATTTGGAATTAGTCATGCTTGGATCATAAGTAGCTACATCATTACAGGTATAAACAGCCCAGTTTATATAGAGTTTGGCAAGGAGAGCCTCAGCCATCCATTTGGTTGGCTTGCCATAAGTGGAAGCATCAACATCTTCTTTTAAACCGCCGGAAGCCAAAGCACGAAGCAGGTCGCTCTCGATAAATTTTGTAATTTCGGAACGGGGAGAACGGTCGATAGCTTCAGAATCGCCGATCAAATGGTCTAATTTGGGAGTTGCTCCGAATGTATCCATAAAAATAAAATGATAGAAAGCACGCATGGCAAGTGCCGGAGCAATCAAGGCTTCTTGTTCGGCATTGTTTTCATCCTCTCCACCCAGGTCAAAAATTGCTTGATTGCACTTTGTGATTGCAGCCGGAATATCACCGGCCCAGTCCACGTGTGCGTCTCCTGGAAGGCTGGCATGAAGAGAGGAATGGATATAATTGCCGCCATCATACCAGTTACCACCAAATGTCACTGCCATGAATTCATCAGAGGACAGCAGGGCAGCTTCCATATAACGACGTCCTAATGCTCCGCCGAATCCATAATACAAACCTGCCATTTTCGCTTCTTTGGCAATTTCGGAATCCGGGTATTCTGTATAAGTGGATTTAAGATCCACATCTAGATCTGTGCAGGAGGAGAAGGTGAACAGACCACCTACTAGCCAGGTTATTAATTTTATGCTATTTTTCATATCAGTTTTCAATTATATGGTTAGAAATTCATGTTTACACCGATCATAAATGAACGGGTACGCGGATAGTAATTGGTGCGTCTGTCCATACCCGGTTCCAAGCCTCCAAGGTTGATTTCCGGATCACGACCGGAGTAACCGGTAATGGTGAATACATTATTACAAGTAGCGTATAGCTTGAGCGAGTTTATCCAGTTACCAATTTTGCCGAAAGTATATCCCAATGAAACCGAGGACAGACGGAAATAACTACCGTTCTCTATCCAGCGATTGGATGGTGCTTGAGATTGTGTGTCTGTAGCACGGTGTTCGGTAGCTACGCTTTTTAATACATTGCGGCCTTCTTTCACAAAAGAAACATTAGAGTATTGTTCTGCAGTGGCGTTGTAGATATCTTGTCCAAAAACACCAGTAAAGAATAAATCGAGATTCCAGTTCTTGTATTGGAAGTTATTGCTCCAGCCTAAATTTAAATCAGGTTGTGCACAGCCGGTAATAGTACGGTCTCTATCAGTTTCAGGATCTGTGGTCGTTTCGCCTGTACGCTCACCCGTTTCAGGATCGTGTACATAAAAGATGGATACTCCTTGGTTATTGTAGCCGGCCCATTCGTAGGTGTAGAAGGTGCCGATAGGATGTCCTTCCATGATGCGCTGTACGTCTGCATTTGAAGAATAACCTGCGATTTCAGGATCGGCTGCACGGATATAATCTACGGAATATTCACTGTTGGATATACTTTCTACGTTATTTTTATTATGAGATAAGTTCAAACTGGTTTGCCAAGAGAAATTTTTTGTTTGTATAGGAGTGGCATTAATGGTAAATTCAATACCTTTATTGCTGATATCTCCCACATTGGCCGGCATGGTTCCGAAAGGATAGCGGTTTGTGGAAACCTCGTAAGTGTATATCAGGTCGCTGGTACGCTTGTCATAGTATTCGATGGTTCCTCCTAATCTGCCTCCAAAGAAGCTGAAGTCCAGCCCGATGTTCAACATGGCTGTACGTTCCCATTTTAGGTCTGGATTGGCATTTGAGGCGGCTGCCAGGGTATGGTAACTATTCTGTGTGCCATTGGCGTTTGTATAGTTGAACCAACCTGAAGTACTGTAAGTCTGGATAGCCGAATAAGCTCCGAATCCGAGTGAGTTACCACTAACACCATAACCAACACGGAACTTCAAGTCATCGAAAACATTTAAATCTTTGATGAACTTTTCTTCGCTCATACGCCATGCCAACGATGCAGATGGAAAAGTTCCCCAACGGTTGTTCTTTCCAAAAGCAGAGGAGCCGTCACGTCGAATTGTTGCTTGAAGCAGGTATTTGCTGTTGAAGGAGTAGTTGATACGTCCATAAAATGAGATCATACGTAAAGTTTCCAAATGACCGTTATTATTGCTGGTGATACCGCCATTCTGCCAATCCATTTTATTGGCAAGGTTCAGATTATAAAAGGTGGTGTTATCATTGTAAAAGTCGTAGACATCCAGACCGAAACTGTCATTGTCATCATTCTGTTCCCATGAATAACCGGCCATCAGGCCCAGTTTGTGGATATTGGCGAATGTATGATCATAGTTTATGTATGTTTCAAGAATTTTTTTCTTGTTTTCTGTTGCAATACGTTTAGCTTCGCCATTTCGGGTGTTATATTGGGATTTGCTGGTATGGTATTCGTTCCATATATATTGTTCGTCTTGATAGGAAAGACTTAAGTTCCATTTCAAGTCCTTAGTGATATCTAAAGTACCTTTGGCTGTTCCTTGAAGGAGTTTCTTGTTATTTTCAAAAGTATCTTCATTGATCATGGATACAGGATTGAAGTTTTGGGAGATAGTTTTGTCGCTATACCAAGAGCCGTCTGCATTGGTGACAGGAACTAGTGGAGAATAATAATTCATGGCATCGAATACGGATTGGCCATCTTTGGCGGAATCAACGGTGGTACCTTTTGATTGTGCGGCATTCACATTAAAGGCTAAGGTGAGCCGATCATTCAGTGCTTTGGTTTGCAAGAATGCGCGGCCGCCGAAACGCTCGAAATCTGTACCACGTACGATACCTTGTTTGTTTTGATAACTCATGCTGGCACTGTATTGAGTCTTTTCTGAACCGCCATTGATAGAAACGTTGTGGTTATGACTGATTGCTGTGCGCAGTACTTCATCGTTCCAATTGGTGTTTGCTCCTTTGTCATTCGGAAGAGTGATGTTATTTTCCTTGGCATAGGTGCGGAGTTCGTCGGCAGTCATCATATCTAAACGCTTGGCAATGTTGTCAAATGCAAGATATGCGCTGTAGTTTACAGAAGTGTGCTCACTTTTACTACCTTTTTTGGTGGTAATCAAGATTACACCGTTAGCAGCCTTGGAGCCATAAATAGCCGTTGCAGAAGCGTCACGAAGTACGTCAATGCTTTCAATATCTTCGGGAGCAATCAGACTTAATGACATACCGGGAATACCGTCAATAACATAATAAGGTTCCATTGCCGCACCGGTACGCAGAGAAGAAGCCCCACGTAAAGAGATAGAAGCTGTACCAGAAGTCGGGTCGCTGCTTTGTACTACCGTCAAACCAGGGACTTTACCTTGCAACAACTGTCCAGGGTCAGAATAAACTCCTACATTCAGTTTGTCTGCTTTCACAGTGGTAATGGAGCTGGTTACATCCTTACGACTCATACTGCCATAACCTACTACCACAACTTCATCTAATGTTTTAGAATCTTCTTCCATAATAATCTTCAAAGAAGATCCTTTTACTGTAATTTCCTGGGTAGTGTAACCCACGTAAGAGAATACGAGTGTCTTTCCTTGTGCTACATTCAATGTAAACTGTCCGTTAAAGTCAGTGATAACACCGTTGGTAGTACCTTTTTCGACTACATTCACTCCGATAAGGGGTTCTCCGGTCTTGTCTGTGACAATACCGTTAACTTGATTTTGAGCAAATGCCAGTGTACTGTTTAATAGGAGTAATGCAAAGACTACTATCTGTGCAAATGTCCTTTGGGTTAGAGATTGTACGTTTAGCATAGAATTTAATTTTGGTTTTGATTAATATGTTCTTGTTTAATACTGCATAGTTCTCTATATATTATGAATTGGTTGTTACAGTTTGATGTATATTTTCTTAAGATATAGCGGATAACCGATACACCCCAAAAACAGAGTGAAAACGAGGGCGTAGACAGCTGAGGCAAGGTAGGCGTCGGTTATTCCTGAATGAATGGCTGCATAGGCTGCCGCCTTCCATCCGGTACTTCCCATCATAATGGCAAGTACTTCGCTCAGTACATAGAGGAATAGGGGGTTGACGCCGAAGATGATGAAGAAGCGGCACCATTTTTGTTTATTCCTTATGTCTATATAATACATTAATGTGGCAAGTGACATGGAAGCCGCTCCGCAGGTCACCAGAACAAAAGTAGGAGACCATATTCTTTTATTTAAAGGCAGCGCATCTGCCAACAAATAGCCGATACTCATCAGAATGAATCCGGTCAAGAACAAACGGAGCACTTTGTTTTCTGTCTGATGGCTTTGTATTATCCATTTTCCACATGAAAAACCGATACAAGTGTGGGCGATAGCAGAGAGAGTGCTTACAAATCCTTCCGGATCAATCGGGCTCTTCTGATAGAGATGTGCTTCGCCGAAAAGTTGCCTGTCAATGATGGATAAAATATTGCTTTCATCGCAGGTATAACCGTTCCCCATGCATAATATGACAGTGTAGCTTACCAGTAAGATAAAGGTTAATGTGGGGATGAACTTATGATTCATAAATAGGGCTGTAAAAGAAATAACACAGTAACATAAAGCAATGCGTTGTAGTACCCCGGGGATGCGCAGATGGACAAAAGGCAGGAAGTCACCTTCACATACATGGTCAAACCAACCGATTGCCCATCCGATGCATAGAATAAGAAATGTGCGTTTCAATATCTTGGTTACCACTTGTAGGGAAACGTTGAAATTGAATTTGTTCAATGAAATATATGTTGAAATACCCATGATGAACAGAAAGAAAGGAAAAACCAAGTCACAAGGTGTCAGTCCGTTCCATGCAGAATGTTGTAAAGGTGCATACGACACTTTGCCTCCTGCATTGTTGACCAGAATCATTCCTGCTACAGTGATGCCCCTGAGTGCATCGAGTGACAAAAGCCTCTTTTTAATGGGCAGTGCCTGCTGTGCGGTTTCTGTATCGAGTTCTTTCTTTTTCATCTTACAATCAATTGTTTATCAATGTTATAGCCTCTTTTGCTACTTCTATACAATCACCTTCGGCAGATGCCGCATAGGTGTTCTTTGCCAGTGTCCATGGTTCTTCCAGGGCATACCAATCTATGGTCATGGCTGGATTATCGGCAGTGGGGGTTGATGAATTACCTACTGGCAGTACAGGAAGTTTGCCATCCAGTTGGTCTTGCAGTACTTGCCAGTATTTTTCCCAACGTTTATAATAAAAGTCGCGCAGTAGTCCGTTCCATTCTTTATGGGCATAATCTCGTAACTTGCCGATGTCGGCGCAGTAACGGTTTCCCCATGTGGTGATTTGTACGCGGGCATTCCATTCGTAGAGGTCTTTCTCTTCAGATGTACTTCCTAGATTGCGCGCTTGTTGAATCCAGTTCCCTACTTTGAATTCTTTGCGTGTGCCCAACAGTTTGTCTTGCATTATCAGTAGTTCCAAGAACTGTCGGGTATGTGTGGCATAACTTTTTTTATCGAAGCTTTTAAAGTCGGCAACAGCGTAATTGTACACTATTCGGGCACGGTCGGCAATGGCTTGTCGGGTGATATCAACTAGATCATATTCAAAGTTGTTGTTACCGCGATATTTGTGTGCTACGCTCACCATCAATCGTGCGGCTTCTGCTGTGGTAGTGGGGTCGTAATAGTTGCACATTTTGCTCCAGCTGGATGCTTGGAAATTATTCAGTGATGGGCGCCCGCAAAAGATACTTTCGTGAGGACCTTGTTGGTTGTTGCCTGCCGGACAGTTGTAGATACCGTTTGCCAGGATCTGCCAAGCTTGCCAGATAGATTCATCGTCTGTGCCATAGCGTGCGCGGATGTATTGTTTTATCCATTCTTCTTTGGTAAACTTTTCTGCACGCCAAGGTAGTTCGCACATCAGTTCGAACATAACGGGATTATTTTCAATGCCTTCCATTGTCAGACCGATGCCTTTTAGCTGAGCGGCCAGTGGGTTGTCTTTGGTCAGGTAAAAATTATGAAGAAGTTGGTCCATCCTTCCATGCAAACCCACGTTCCCACCGAAATTTTCCAACAGGCAGAACAACCAGTTGTGTTCTTCGTATCCTTTGTCTCGTTTCCATATAGAGGGAATGCCCCACATGGGACGACATTCGCTAAATAAATCAAGGATGAGCAGATCGCCGGGATTCAGCGCTTTCATCATTTCCGGGCGTGGATTTTCTGTCCATCCCTGCACCACCCACACAGCTTTTGGATTAGCCTTTTTCATTGCATCCATAATAGCCTTGCCGGCTTTGCCGAAGTCTAGTCTGGCAGGCAAGCTTTTGGCTTCATGAAAAGGATCGATGGAGTAGTAGTCACTTGTTCCATACAGCTTTTCGGTTTCTTCGTAAAAAAGGCTGGCAATCTGGGTAAACTTGGGATCGTCGGGCAGTAAGATTCCCGGTCGGTCAAATCCGTTCCATTTGTTGAGAGTGCTTTGGGCGGATTCCGAGGAAGTGTTGCTTAATGTTTTCTCTTCTTTTCCACCATCAATACGTTTTCCCAAATCCAGTTTGGAGGGGATCATACCCGAGTAACCGGGCAGTACGGGGTGCATTCCCCATTCTTTCATTCGTTTCAATATTTTTTTCTGCAAGTCTTCTTGCTGTTTATACCAACTATCGGGGTTAGGGCCTCCCCAGCCTTCCAAATTGTTCATTTCCCACCAGGCAAGGAATGCTGGTCCGGCAATAAAATCATTGATTTGCTGTTTGGAAAATCCTAAGCGGAGTAATAGGTTACGCCACACACATTCATGTCCTACGGCAGCAAGTGGCAGGTTGATGCCATGCAGTGCCATCCAGTCCAGTTCCTCTTCCCAACGTTTCCAATCCCAAAATGCCATGGAGTAGGAGTAGGTGCAGTAATTGAAATCGTAACGCAGGGCCAGATTTGTTTCGTGGCGTTCTTTACGGAAGACGGGAGGAAGAACATTGGGTAGTGAGGCATGCATACTGTTCCATGACAGGTGGATTCCGGCATGATACTTTAAGTACCAGTTGATTCCGGTTGCTATATTAATATAGGTATTGCCTCGTATCACTACCTTGTCGCCTTTTTGGTCCAACTCGAAAAAGTCATTTGGGCTTTTGTGTAGTTCGACTACGAACTTGTCCGATGCTCCCTTGTCTATCCTTTCCAGCATTCCCTTGATGGGGTTTGCCAGTATACCGGAGGGGAGTAATATCAGCCAGCTCAATAATAAGAATGTGTTTTTCATATACATTTGCATTTCTGTTTTTTACAAATGTAAGGGAAACAAAGCTTTTTATAGGAGAATATGGTGCACAAATGGAGTAAAATAGTAAAGTGAACTATTTTTTTCCAAAATATTCGCTTGGAAGTACTCCAAACAGTTCTTTGAAGCATTTTGTGAAATATTTAGGGTCGTTAAAACCTACGGCATATGCGATTTCTGCAACAGAAATGTCACATTCTACTTTGGTTAAAGTGTCTTTTGCCACATTTAATCGGTAGTTTCTCATGAATTGACCAATGGACTGCCCTGTCAAAGATTGCAATTTCTGATTGACTAAGGTTTTGCTGTATCCCATATCGCGGATAAAGCGCTCTAAGTTATAATCCGAGTCGGCATAATGTTCTTTCATTAAATTGATTGCCGATGTCATAAATGTGTTGTCTTTGGAACTAGCGTTTATATTCAATGTTTCACAATTCATACTAGTGGAGAACATGGATTTGTATTTCTGGCGTAAGGCAAGTATATTTCGGATACGTAATCTTAGAATAACCTCATCAAATGGTTTGCACAGATATTCATCTACTCCTATTTCATAGCTGATTCTTTCTTGGGCTTCAGACCGGAGGGCAGTGAGCATGAGAAAGGGGATGTGGGAAGTAGCCAGATTAGCTTTTACCCGGCGGGATAATTCATTCCCGTCCATGACGGGCATCATCAGGTCGCTGACAATCAAATCAATCGTTTCTCTTTGAATCAAGTAAAGAGCTTCTGCACCGTTCTGTGCTTCTTTTAATTGATAATTGTTTTTGAGAATGGAACAAATATAAGTACGCATATCTGCATTATCTTCAACAATGAGGATGGTTTCCTTTTTCTCGTTTCCATTGGCAGGAATGGAAAGTGGATGTTCATTCTGCTCATATTTTTCTTTTTCTGATTTGGCTTGGGGGATACCTTTTTCCAAAGGTAATAGTATTCTGAAGAAAGCTCCTTGCTTGGGATTGTTTCCTGCATAGATGTTGCCTCCGTGCAGAGAAATGATTTTCTTACATAAGAATAGTCCGATTCCTGTGCTGCTTTGTCCATAAACGGGATATTTGATGCTCTTTTTGGATTGGTAGAAGCGTTCGAAAATACGTTCTATATCTTCGGGTACGATACCATTACCTGTATCTTTTATATCTATGAACAGCCAGGTATGGTTGTCTTTGTCGGTAAGGGAAGCCACATACAAACTTATTTTTCCATAATCGGGAGTGAATTTAACAGCATTGGATATCAGATTAATAATGGCTTTGCGCATATATTCAACATCAAATATCCAAAACGGGGTACAGAGCCGGAAGTAGGTGATGATGTTTATGTTCCGTTCATGGGCAAATACTTCGAAAGGCATTAATATATTTTGTATAAGGCGGATAAAGTTTTCGTTTGTCTTATTTAATACAACTTTGTCTGCATCTAACTTTCTGAAGTCCATTAATTCATTGACTAGTGATAGCAGATAATTGGAATTCCGTTCAGCTATTTGTAGCTGTTTCTTTACTTCCGGCTCATGGCTTTCGTCAAGGGCGCGTTGGATGGGACCGTTGATTAAAGTGACTGGTGTCCGGAATTCATGAGTGATATTGGTGAAGAAAGCAATTTTTTCTTCCGTTACCTCCTCGACGTGTCGTGCCATTATTTCTAGTTGTTTATTTTGTAACTCTAGCTCATGGGTGCGTTGGGCTACTTCTTTTTCCAGTTGTTTTTTCTGTTGACGGTACAGACTTATTTTCCATTGATAAAAATAATAGCTGCCTACGGTGATCAGAATGGCAAGCAATAAATAGAACCACCAGGATTTATAGAAATAAGGAGTGATGGTTACTTTGACTTCCGTTATTTTATCGGACCAATGTCCTTTCTCGTCTGTGGCACGGACTTGGAACACATATTTTCCGGAGGGAACGAAATTGTATCTAGCAGTATGTTCGCCAGGAAGGGTTTCTGTCCATTCATTCTCATAATTTTTCAAGCGGTAGGCATATTTCACTCGGTTACAGTTTCCATAGTTTAAGGTGGAAAACTCGATGGAAAAACCATGATCTTTTTCGTGCAGACGGATGGTATGTAAATTTGTTACCGCGCAGGGAGTTTTTCCGTCTGCTGGAGGATAGACCATGGTACCGGCGACACTGATTGAGGTCAGTTTGACTTTGGCATCCTGCTTTTTTGTCTTGGCTATATCGGGGGTGAAAGCGACTAATCCGTTTATAGTACCGAAATATAACAGGTTATTTTGGGGAGAATAATAAGATGCGTTCCAATAAAACTGATTATTGGGCAGTCCGTCTTCTTTTGTATAATTGGTGAAAGTCATGGTTTGTGTATCCAGTTGGGCGATGCCGTGGTTGGTGGACATCCACAGATGTCCCGTTTTATCTTCCACAATACCTATAATGGTATTATTGGGTAACCCGTCCTTGCGGGTGTAGTTATGAAATGTGAACTGTGTTCCGTTTTCTTCCGCTAGTTGATATAGTCCGTTCCCATTTGCCCCCAGCCAGATGGTACCATTATGATCTTCTATGATACAGTTTATTTTTTCTAATTGCAATGAAGTGGGTTCCGTCAGTTTATGTTTTAAATAGGTATAGCTGAATTGTGCGGAGGAAATGGAGAACGAGTGTAAATCCATAATGAAAACTCCTTCAGATGTTCCCATCCAAAGGCGTTTCTTGCGGTCGATAATGATGGATCCTACCGCATCGAATTCATTGTCGGAACGGTCAAACAAGACCCGGGTGAAACGCTTGGTCTTTTTATGGTAGAAATGAAGCCCTCTGGTAGTACCAAACCATCATGGTGTCTTCACAGGCGCTGCTCAGGAAATCTCCTTCCAGTCCTATGGAGTCTTCCCGGATATGGCGTTGGAAAGTTTGGTTATGGGGGATGTTCAGATTTAGTTCATTGATTCCGACTCCCCAAGTATATGCCCATAAATGATTTTCGGAATCAATGAGAATGCCACGGATAGAGTTGTTACTGATGGAAGTGGGATTGTTCTGGTCAAAAGTATAATGAATGAACTCATCGCTGCCTTTGCTCTTTTTGTTGAGTCCTCCCTCTACTGTTCCTACCCATAGATTTCCGTCTTTGTCTTCGCTGATGGCATTGACCGGATTGGGGGAAAGAGAGGTTTCTCGAAGATAGTTATATTGCCACACATACGTTTGCAGACAATTGGGAGTCAATAAATTGATTCCTCCTATCTCGGTCCCTACCCAGATATTCTCATTGTCGGTCAGCAGGCAGTTGATGAAATTACAGTTCAACGACTTGTCAGGCATTTCATTGTTTTGGCGGATATAAGTAAAAGTATCGGTATCCCGATTGTATACATTGAGTCCGTTCAGAGTAGAAACGATGACATCTCCTTTGCTAGTCAGTTTAACTCCGGTTATATAGGCTTGACTTAGCATTCCGGGGCGATGATTGGAGTAACGGTACCGGTTCAAACTCTGCCGAGTATGGTTATACTTGAAGAGTCCGCGATTGGTTCCTATCCATAACAATTCCCCGTCAGTTTCCATGCAGAGAATTCTCCAGTCTTCTGAGAAGGGTTTCAGCAGCTCCGATACCATGCTGGTTTTCAGTAAGTGGTTGCTTCCTTTTTCAATACGGCATACATGATTATCTATGCCTGCACAGATGTATTCTTGCAGGTCAATAACAGCGTGGATGGGGGATTCTGTATCTTTTTTCAGTTTATAGTAATCTTTTATTTGCCCGTTTACGCCTAGTTCCAGATACCATAGATTCTTGTCTGTCGATATCCACAGATTGTCCTGCTTGTCCCGATAGATGGATGCAATGTAGTTACTTGCTAGAGATTTCAATTCGGCAGGCAGTTCTTTGTCCGTGTCTATCTGTGTATAATGTTTCAAGTCAATGAGGTCTATTCCTTCTTCCGACCCTATCCAGAGTCGTTGAAACTTATCCTCACAGACTTTATGCACGTAGTCGTTTTTCAAGCGAATGGAGTGGGATTGGGAATTATAATGAATGAATTGATAGCCATTATACCGTCCTATTCCATTATTAGTAGCTACCCAGATATATCCTTGAGTGTCTTTGTAAATATCATTGATGAAGTTATGGGGTAACCCAGTATCTTCTGTAATGAAGCTGAAATTATATCGGTTGAAAAAGTTATGTAAGTTTTCTCCAAATAAGTTCAATACTCCTCCTGTAAGTAGAAGAAGTGCTATAATGTGCGTTTTCATATTAGTAATTGTTTCCCAACAAATGTAAATAATAGTAAGATAGTTCCAAAACATTTGAGTGGAAATCTTGTATCTGAGAGTAATATAAGGAAAATGGCGGCTGGAGATTACAATGGAATTACAAAAGAATGTGATGAAGGCTTTTATGATATGTATGATAACAAAAAAGGCTCGCTATCTGCGAACCTTTGTGCTCTTCGTCTTGGACTTGAACCAAGGACCCTCTGATTAACAGTCAGATGCTCTAACCGACTGAGCTAACGAAGAAGGTTTTTCTCTCAAATGCGGTGCAAAGATAATAGGTTTTTCCGAAATATGCAATATCTTTGCAGAAAAATTTTAGATAAATGGATAAAATAATTGGAATGGGCAATGCATTGGTTGACGTTCTTGTTACTTTGCAAGATGATTCGCTACTAGATGAGATGAGTTTGCCCAAAGGAAGCATGCAACTTATAAATGAAGATAAGTTTTTGAAAATCAGTGGTAAATACTCTGGTATGCAAACGCATAAAGCTACAGGGGGAAGTGCGGGAAATACAGTTTTGGCGTTAGCTAACCTAGGGGCACACCCGGGATTTATCGGAAAGATAGGAAACGATGATTTTGGGCAATATTTTAAAAAAAACGGTTTGAAGCAGGGAATTGACATGAAATTGCTCGCCGGTGATTTGCCTACAGGAGTGGCTTCTACTTTCATTTCACCGGATGGGGAACGTACTTTTGGAACTTATCTGGGAGCTGCTGCTACTATGAAAGCCGAAAATCTGACGTTGGATATGTTTAAGGGGTATGCATATCTATATATAGAAGGATACTTGGTACAGGATCATGAATTGATTCTTCGTGCTATGCAATTAGGAAAAGAGGCTGGATTGCAAATCTGCTTGGATATGGCCAGTTATAATATTGTGGAAGGGGATTTGGAATTCTTCGATATTTTGATAACTAAATACGTGGATATTGTTTTTGCTAATGAGGAAGAGGCAAAGGCTTATACAGGCAAGGATGCATGGGGGGCTATCAATGAAATTGCTTCTAAATGCAGTGTTGTAATAGTAAAACTAGGTGCCCAAGGTTCATGTATAAAGAAAGGTACGGAATGCATCAAACTAGAGGTACCTCCGGTAAAAAAAGTCGTGGATACCACTGGCGCGGGAGATTATTATGCAGCAGGTTTTCTGTATGGACTGACTTGTGGTTATTCTTTGGAGAAGTGTTCCATTATAGGTTCTATTTTAGCATCCAATGTGATACAAGTGGTGGGTACAACCTTATCAAAGAAAAAATGGGACGAAATAAAGTTAAATATAGAGGCCCTTCTACAGGCTTGAATAGAATAATGTATTAATTTGCGGTTCACAAATACATAAAGTGATGAAGTGGAATAGTAAGAAAATATTGTTAATGATTTGCGTGGGCCTGACAGGTAGCGCTTTGTTTAGTTTTAATAAAGGTGATGACCGTAATTTCCAGATAGCAAAAAACTTGGATATCTTCAATGCGATATTCAAGGAATTGGATATGTTTTATGTTGATACTATTGATCCTGAGAAAGTGATAAAATATGGTATTGATGCTATGTTGGCGCAGACCGACCCTTACACGGAGTATTATCCTGAAGAAGATAATACACTAAAGGAAATGACTAGCGGAAAGTTTGGCGGTATCGGATCGGTAATACGTTATTATACTCCCCGAAAGCGTGTGGCTATTATTGAACCTTCCGAAGGAAGCCCTGCTGCCGAAATAGGACTGAAAGCCGGTGACATCATCATGGAGATCAATGGAAAAGATATGGCCCAGGGAGATAGAATTCCCAATGATCTGACCTCGTATGTCAGTGATAATTTGCGTGGTGAGCCGGGAACAACTTGTGTGTTGAAAGTTGAGAGACCTACTTCTGATAGTACTTATGTGCCAATGGAATTTAAAATAACCCGTTCTACCATCCGTACGAACCCTGTACCTTATTATGGAATCGTAGGCAATAATGTGGGATATATCGTTATCAGTACTTTTGCTATAGAGAACTGTTCAAAAGATATAAAGAAGGCATTGATAGAATTGAAACAGCAAGGTGCTAAATCTATTGTTCTCGATTTGCGTGGCAATGGTGGCGGTTTGTTGGGGGAAGCAGTGAATGTAGTGAATTTCTTTGTGCCGAAAGGGAAAGAGATTGTGGTAACAAAAGGTAAGATTAAACAAGCTGGTACCACTTATAAAACAATGAATGAACCGGTAGATACAGAGATTCCGCTGGCTGTGCTAGTGGACGGTTCTACAGCTTCGGCATCCGAGATTGTTTCAGGTTCCTTGCAGGACCTTGATCGGGCTATTGTGGTAGGAAGCCGTACGTATGGTAAAGGGTTGGTACAGGTACCTCGTGAATTGCCTTATAACAGTAGCATGAAAGTGACTACTGCAAAGTATTATATTCCCAGCGGACGATGCATTCAAGCCATTGATTACGCTAAACGTAATGCTGACGGGTCGGTGGCTCGTACTCCGGACAGCCTGACCAATGTATTCCATACAGCAGCCGGACGTGAAGTGCGTGATGGTGGCGGTATTCGTCCGGATGTGGAGGTGAAAGTTGAAAATTTCCCAAACATTATGTTTTATCTGCTTAATGATGATATGATTTTTGATTATGCTACCCAATATTGTATCAAGCATTCTCAGGTAGGGGAAGTGAAAGACTTTACAATAACAGATGCTGACTATGTTGATTTTAAGAAGATGTTACATAAGCGTAAGTTTACTTATGACCGTCAAAGTGAGAAGATGCTGAAGAACTTGAAAGAAATAGCGGAGTTTGAAGGATATATGGATGGGGCAAAAGAGGAGTTTGCCGCTTTGGAAACGAAATTGACGCATAATTTGGATCATGAGCTGGACAGGTTCTCGAAAGAGATAAAAGATGCTATTGCTCAGGAGATTTTGAAACGTTATTATTTCCAACGTGGCGCGATATTGCAACGCTTGAAAGATGATCCTGATTTGAAAAAAGCTATTGAGACATTGAACAATCAGTCTGAATATAGTAAGATACTTTCTGTTATGAAATAATCGAATGAGGGGCGGATGTACGAATCTGCCCCTCATTATTGTATCATGATACCATTGATGATGCTTTATTTGAACCGGGAAGTATCTATTGGTTTATGCTGTTTTTCTTTATACCCTCCGAACTTGTAGGTAAAGGATAAAGTTATGTTGCGTGAATAGTTGTTGGTGTGCATGTCCATGTATTGTCCTTTATTACGTAGTGTCACATCTATGTTGCCTTCCATCGAATTGAACAGATCATTGGCCTTCACTTGGATACTTGCTTTTTGGTTGGCAAAGTTCCAACGTATTCCGGTATGGATGGCCCAGATATGATTTAAATCATAACTTCCCTGGATAGATGGGCTCAAATAAAGTCCGGTCAGTTCCATGCGAATATCCGGTTTGGTAGAAAGTATTATATTATTTTGTAACATGGCGAGTCCGATCCACTTGCTGTGGTTGAAGGAAAGATCGAAGAATTTGTTACATTTTGCTTGACGGTATTCAGCTTGCAGTGTGACGTGACTGTCCAACCAATGTCCGATTTTGAAGGGAATGATAGTCGTGGCTGAGAAACTTTGCTGATAATCCCAGTTTAAGGTTTTGTAAATCAAAGCCAGGCGTTCTGTGCTTTGATAGGCTAGTTGCTGAAATAAATCGGGTTGATAATCATAAGCCAGGCTGAAGATATACTTGTTCTTTAAAATATAATTCAGATTTGCGGAATAATCGGTGGATGGCTTTAACATTGGATTGCCTTGTACTTCTTCATAACCACTTATATAGCCGGTACTTTCGCTCAGATCCCAGTAGCTGGGATAGGACTTATCTGATGTGAATGAAAGTTGTAGAATATGTGCTGGGGTCATTACGTATGTTAATTCAGTTGTAGGATAAGCCGCCCATGCATGATAACGGGCCGTTTTGTAATATTCTCCGGTTATGGACGCGCTGAAAGACAAATGTTCTCCCATGTTTTTGCTGAATCCGACGTAGAAGTCATATGTATATTCATTATAACGATTGTTTGTATTGAGTTCGCTCATGTCTGTTCCGTTTTGGGTATGATAGAACTGAGTATTATGGTCACTGGCATAAGTTAAAGAGGTGCCATAGTTTAAGGTCCACTCTCGTGGTAGTGTGTGTGACTGGTCTACGTATATTTTCCAGCGGTCTATTGTTTGTCCGCTAGTCGTGTGAAATTCGCTTGTTTGGTTCTTGTTGTCTTTGTTGGTGAATTGCTGATGACTTTCGGAATGGTAGGAGGTATAGTTTATTCCAGCTTTCATACCGAAGCTAGAGAGATAATCTAAAGCGATATTGTGCATTCGAGTCTCCTTTTTTGTCCGGTTGTCTGCGGTTGTGATGTTCCCGTCGGAATATGAATGATTATCGTTGTTAGGGTTGAAGACACCAGTATAGGCTAGATTGATATGAGCATTATCATTGAATTTATATTCAGCGCCTGTTCGTACATAATGTGTTATTCCTTTCCTGTCAATATCATTGTGTTGACAGATATCATATATATTATTTTTTAAGGTGTGATGTGAGTACGTATCTGTTGTTTGTCTGTTTTGTTCATAATGGGTATTATATAGCAAGTCTATATTCCATTTAGGAGTGGTGTAAAGCAGGCTGATTCCTCCTTGTGTGCCACTTCTGTAATTGTATAGATATCCGGCGTTAACTTCTCCTTGCAACCCACTTTCTTCAGGACGGTAACCTTTCAAAAGTAAGTTGATGGCAGCACCTCTTACATGATATTGCGGCGGTGTGCTATACATAATTTCTGCCTTTTCTACACGTGAAGCCGGAGTGTTTTTTAATAAAATGGTCAACTGTTCGTGACTCATTGTTGTGGGCCTTCCGTTTAAAATAATGTTCAGATTGTGTGTGCCTGCTAATGAAAGGTTGCCGTTTATTTCCTGTACACCGGGTAATTGCTGAAGGATTTCATAAGCATTGTTCACGATTCTATGTGTGGTGAGTTGTGACAGATCATACGATAATTTTCCTTCTTCCACTTTTACAAGAGGGCGTTCCCCTTTGACGATAACTTCGTCCAAAGCATAATCTTTACTTTTCAGGGTAATCGTGCCTGCGTCTTCTCCTGTAGTTGTCAATAAGAGGGTTTCGTACATGATGTGTTGGAAAATCAGCCGATAAGATGCTGGTTGCCGGTTGAACCTGAAGTAACCGGTGGTATCTGTGATTACGGCGTCCACAAAAGTAGAATCAATGGTTTGTAGGATGACGGTTGCACCGTCAATGGCTTGTGCATGGATGTTTGTAACCTTTCCGGTAATGGTTTGTGCAGTGGTTGTTCCTATAACCCAAAATAAAAATAGCGATGTGATGATAAAATTTTGCTTTTTCATATCTATTTGTTTTTAATATTTTCTTTAACTTTGACGAAACAAAAGTAGGGAGACTTTTTTCCTTACGTGGTTAATGGCAGGTTAACACAATGTTAACAAAGTATGGATAGGATATAAGTGTATGACAATCAAACATATTCGTTGGGTAGCTTGTATCGGACTGTTGGCAATCATCTGTTTGCAGTACGTTTGGCTTGTAAATACCTATAAGCTAACTAAGGAAAGTATACAGTTCAGAAGCAATGAAGTATTTAGAGATGCAACGATGCGTGAGGTGTTTTATCGCATGGAAGTATATCAAGATTCTTTGCAAAAGAAGTATAAGGACAAAGATACTTCCATTATGGTTAGAATAAATCTGGATGAAGATTATGATTTTTTTGAGGATGGCAGAGGGGATAAAAATGTGAACCAATGGTTGATGTCCAATATGCAGGTTTCCATGCAAGAAATTGTCAAGAGGGATTATAAATTGTCTGTTTCTTTGTCAAGTTTAGATTCTATTTATCGGACAGGCCTTGCTGCCGAAGGATTGGATGCAGAAGTAATAACTTGTGTGACAGATTCGCTGGGGAATATTCTTAGAAGTTCCCGTTCCATACAGGTAGGGGATTATGGCTTGTTGAAAACCGGATTACAACCTATCAATTATAAATGTACGGAGAATCTTCAGGCTTTTATTGTTAATCCTTATTGGGTTATTTTCCAGCAGATGACCTTGCTCCTCATTGCTACTGTCTTGATGATGGCAATGATCGTCTATTGTCTTGTTTATCAGATTCGTATTATTGCTCATCAGAATAAAATAGCTAGGATGCGTGAGGATTTCTCATACGCCATGATTCATGAGATGAAGACTCCTCTTGCCTGTATTTTGATGGGGACCCGAATGTTGAAATCAGGAAAGTTAGATATTTTTCCGGATAAACGCGAGAAGCATTTTCAGATATTGGAAGACGAGAGTGAACATTTATTGTCACTGACTAACAAAGTGCTGACGCTGTCAAAATTGGAAAATGCTCAATTGAGGCTTTGGAAAAAGGAGATACAACTCCGTCCGATGTTAGAGGATCTTATTGAGAAATATACTGCTAAGGCAGATAAACCAGTACATTTCTCTCTTCATTTGGAATCGGAATGGGTATATGCTGATGAAGAATTCTTGAAAGAAGCTATCGGTAATTTGGTAGACAATTCTATAAAATATTCAGGTGAAGAGGTGGACATACAGATTTCATCCTTGCGTCAGGACTATAACTTTTATTTGATAAAGGTAAGAGATAACGGCATAGGTATTCCGTTGAAGGACCAGAGTCGTATTTTCGAGAAGTACGAGCGTGCTTCGGCTGCCGACCGCAGCCGTAAAGGCGGTGCGTCAGGCTTCGGATTGGGTTTGAATTATGTTTTTCGCGTGGCTGAAGCGCATGGTGGAAAAGTGTGTGTGGAAAGCATTGAAGGGGAGTATAGTGAATTTTTTCTTTTTTTGCCGAGTGGGGAGAAGAAATAAATATTTTTTAAGGAGGAAGATGATATGATAAAACTGTTGTTGGTGGAAGATGATGCCAATCTTTGTTATATTATTCGTGGTGGATTGGAGGATATGATAGGTGGATACGAGGTGATGACCGCTTCTAATGGCGAAGAAGGGCTGAAGATATGGAAGGAGCAACATCTTGATATCATTATTTCAGACATTGAGATGCCTGTTATGGATGGTTATGAAATGGTACGTCGTATTCGGGAAACGGATGGATTTATTCCCATTGTTTTTACCTCGGGCAGGGTTTCGCCTAAAGATGTGGTGAAAGGTTATGAATTGGGGGTGAATAATTATATTAAGAAACCTTTTTTGGCCGAAGAACTGGATGCGCATATTGGTGCTTTGTTGAAAATGAAGCGGGGAATGGGAGCCGCTAATGAAAGTGAGATTTATCGGATTGGTGAAAATTATACATTTGATGCTGTTCATGCAGTATTAAAGCATTCGTCGTGTGTACAAAAGACAATGACGGAACGCGAAGCGAAATTGCTTCAGATGCTTTGTAAAAAGAAAAATGAACTAGTGAGGCGGGATATTATTCTTTCAAGACTATGGGATACGGAGGATGATTTTTTTGCATCACGTAGTCTCGATGTTTTTGTTACTCGACTTAGAAAATTGTTTGCTGATGATGAACGGATACAGATAAAGACTGTGAAAGGAGTGGGTTTATGTCTTTCGGACAAAGGATGAATATGTGTAATATAACATTTATTGTAACGTGAGTTCGAAATAAGAATAAATATATTTCACTTATAATTAGAAACATAGC
>ERZ779656.50-NODE-50-length-94788-cov-5.904880_pt1 | contig 94788 bp, 79 predicted proteins | sample MGYA00511102_ERZ779656 | MGnify/ENA primary metagenome ERZ779656 (study PRJEB29588, sample SAMEA2143980) | human gut metagenome | biome: human gut; feature: human-associated habitat; material: faeces | place: Denmark | collected 2008/2010 ... | reverse complement strand
GCCTCCAATGCCGGTTGGGACAGCTCTCCCGCTGCGGCACCGGCTGCCGATCTGGATGACGATATCCCGTTCTAAAGGTTTATATTTGAAAAAAGAGGTTCCGGCGGAACCTCTTTTTTTGGGGCTATGCCTCTTTGGGCCGCAGCTCGATATAAAGCTGCAAATTGTTGCTTTCTAAAATTTTGCGTATGGAATGCCAGCGCGGTGCTCCCGGAGAAGGCAAACCGAGTTCCACCTTTTCCAGCTCTTTCGGTGAGATGCCGCATCTTTTGCAAAAAACTTCGGTGCTGAGTTTATATTTGTGACGATAGCAAAAAATCTGAAATCCGATCATCCGTTTGGCTGCGCGTTGCGGATATTGGGATTTTGAACAATAGCTATATGCAGACATGATTTTTATCCTTGTAGATTTTGTTTATATTAAAAAAGTGTGGGAGCTAAACACAGCCTACAAGAAACTGCCTGCCTATTCAGTATATTCGGACAGACTCCCACCTAAGATGGAATTTAGTAAATTCTTGTAGCAGAGTGTTTAGCTCTTAAAGCCATTTTTACAGGCAAAAGGTTAATAAGTCAATAATGCCCGTCCGTAGTCATCAAAAAAAGGCTTTTTTTTGCGTTTTGAAGCAATTCACGTTAACCTTTTGCCGTCGGAGATTTTGCCAAATCGAAAATAAGGCCCTTTTTTTGCCCATACAGAGGGGAAGGGTGTTTATAAGTTCACGAATTCGTTAGAATTAAATCTTCGCTTCTGCTATCATCGGGACAGTTTAAAAAAGAAAGGTAATTAAAGTGACTGAAGAAAATATGCCTGTAGTCGGTTCGAACGAAGACATTGCCCCGGTTGATATTTCGGAGGAAATGCGCCGTTCTTACCTTGATTACGCAATGAGCGTAATTGTTTCCCGCGCGCTGCCGGAAATTGACGGCTTCAAGCCCGCCCACCGCAAACTGCTGTATACCATGTACGGCATGGGCCTGCTGAAAGGCGCCCGCACCAAAAGCGCCAACATCGTGGGCAGCACCATGCACCTGAACCCCCACGGCGATGCCGCCATTTACGACACCATGGTGCGTATGGGCCGTTCCAACGAAAGCCTGCTGGTGCCCTTTGTGGACTCCAAGGGTAACTTTGGCAAGGCGTACAGCCGCGATATGGCTTACGCCGCCGCTCGTTACACCGAGGCAAAGCTGGAACCCGTGTGTGAAGAGCTGTTCCGCGATATCGACAAGGATACCGTGGATTTTGTGCCCAACTATGACGGCACCACCACCGAACCGACGATGCTGCCGGTCACCTTCCCGACCATTCTGGCCAACAACACACTGGGCATTGCGGTCGGTATGGCGTCCAACATCTGTTCCTTCAACCTGGTGGAGCTCTGCAATGCAACCATCGCCCTGATGAAAGACGACCAGGCGGACCTGGCCCAGCTGATGCCCGCGCCGGATTTTGTCGGCGGCGGTTCCATCCTGTATGATGCCGCCGAGATGCAGAATGTGCTGGAAAAAGGCCGCGGCAGCATCCGCGTGCGCGCCCAGTGGGCTTACGATAAAGAGAACAACTGCATTGACATCACCCGCATTCCGCCGACCACAACGGTGGAAGCCATCATGGATAAGATCACCGAGCTGGTCAAACTGGGCAAGATCCGTGAGATCAGCGATATGCGTGATGAAACCGACCTGAACGGCTTGAAGCTGACCATCGACCTCAAGCGCGGCCAGGACCCGGACAAGCTGATGGCGCGTCTGTTCAAGGCAACCCCGCTGGAGGACAGTTTTGCCTGCAACTTCAATGTGCTGATCGGCGGCCAGCCCCGCGTGTTGGGTGTGCGCCAGATTTTGTTGGAGTGGATCGCATTCCGCTCCGAATGCGTGCGCCGCCGCACCTACTATGATCTGCAGGGCAAGCAAAAGCGTCTGCACCTGCTGCGCGGCCTGGAAGCTATCCTGCTGGATATTGATAAGGCAATTGAAATTGTGCGCAACACTGCGGAAGAATCCGAGGTTGTGCCCAACTTGATGATCGGTTTTGGCATTGACGAAGTGCAGGCTGAGTATGTGGCGGAAATCAAGCTGCGCCACCTCAACCGTGAGTATATCCTCAAACGCACCGAGGAAATTGAGGAACTGGAAAAGGCGATCGCAGACTTGGAAGATGTTCTCAAACGCCCCGCCCGCATCCGCAAGATCATTATGACCGAGCTGGGCGATGTTGCCAAAAAGTATGGCAGCCCCCGCAAAACGGAAATTCTGTACGACCTGCCGGACGATTCTGCTGCCGATGAGCAGAACGAGATCCCGGATTACCCGGTCACGGTGTTCTTTACGCGGGAAGGCTACTTCAAAAAAATTACCCCGCAGAGCCTGCGCATGTCTGGCGAGCAGAAGCTGAAAGACGGCGACGAGGTGGTTTATACCAAAGAGACTACCAACAGCGCCGAGCTGCTCTTCTTTACCAACCATGCCCAGGTGTACAAATCCCGCGCATCGGAATTTGCCGATACCAAGGCCAGCGTGCTGGGTGATTATGTCGCTTCCAAGCTGGAAATGGAAGAGGGCGAAGTGCCGCTGTTCATGACGGTCACAGTCGATTACCGTGGTTACATGCTGTTCTTCTACCAGAACGGCAAGTGTGCAAAGATCCCGCTGGCCAGCTATATGACCAAGCAGAACCGCCGCAAGCTGCTGAAAGCCTATAGCGATAAGGAAGAACTTGCCGCAATGCTGCACATTGAGGAAGAAACCGAGCTGGCCGTCTTCACCAGCGGCGGCACCGGTGGCCCACGCTTGATCCTGGTCGGCAGTGCGCTGATTCCCGAAAAGGCTACCCGCGATACCGCCGGTATCAACATGGTAACGCTGAAAAAAAACGCCAGAATCGCTAAAGTGCGCCTGGCGGCGGGGCTGGAACTGAAAGACCCGCACCGCTACCGCGTGCGCACCCTGCCCGCAGCCGGCGCGCTGCTCCGCCAGGAGGACACGACCGAGCAGATGAGTCTGTAAGGAGCAAAAAAAGGCAATGCAATCTTTTTCTGCACAAGGCAGGGTAAAGTTCTTGCATTTTGCTTTTTGGTATGTTATATTATAACCTGTATGAGAGTTAGGGCAGGCCGAAACATCCGTTTTGGCTGTGGCCTGAAAAGGAGTTGCTGTTAATCCATGACCGCTTATGAAATCGCGTTCGGCGTTGTGCTGATCATTGTTTCGGTTCTGATCGTTGTGTTCACTTTGTCCCAGACCCAGAAAGGGCAGGGCCTGTCTGCTGCCATTATGGGTGATAGCAGCTTTATGGCTGCCGGCCGCGAGCGTGGCCTGGATGCCAAGCTGGCCAAAGTGACCAAAATCTGCGGCGCTGTTTTCTTTGTAGCTACGCTGCTGGTTGGTGTGCTGAGTGCCCGCTTGTAATTGAATGAAAGGAGAACGGTCTGGCCAATTTTGTTGGCGTTCCGCTTTCCCTTATTCAGGAACCGTCAACGACCCGCCCAATACCGCGGGTCGTTTTTTATGGGAAAAATAAAAAGGTCACAATGGTGCAGGTGCTGCCGCGAAACCAAAGGCCACGCCTGCTATGGAAGGACCCTGCCGGGTGGCAGGGTGACGTAAACGAGGAGTAAAAACAAAGGCATGGGCCGCTGCCTGTGCCCAACCCAAAGGAGAAAACATGACACCATTACAGAAAAATATTCTTGCGGCGTGCAAGCGCCGCCCCCAGACCCTGCGTGAACTGCAGAATGCTTTGCAGGTGGATAATTCCCGCCTGCGCAACACCGTAACCGGCATGGTAGCTACCGGTATGCTGTCCGCCCGCAACGGTACCTATGTTCCGGGCTTTGCCGTGATGGAAAATACCGATGCCCCCGCTGGCATTCCCTGCACACTGGTCAAGCTGGCGGCCCGCTTCGGCTTTGCGTCCCGCGATGACGGCACCGGCGATATCTTTATTCCCGGCCGTGCCCTGCATGGTGCTATGCCGCAGGATAAAATCATCATCAAACTGTTCGACCACCCCCGTGTGGAGGGCAGCGCCGAGGGGGAAGTGGTGGAGGTGACCACCCCACACAACACCTTTGCCGGTACCATTGTGCTGACTGAGGACGGCCGCCTTGCCGTGGAGCCGGACGGCTGCCGTGATGTGCGCATTGTGCTGGATAAAAAAGGCGTCAACGGCGCACAGCTGGGGGATAAGGTCGGTGCTATCCTGACCAACCGCGGCCAGCGCCATATGGACCACCGCTGCGCTGTTGCCGAGCGCTTCGGCACTTCCGACCGCGCAGCAGAGTGCGCCAAGGCTGTGCTGTATGGCCGTGATGTCCGCCAGGAATTCCCGGAGGAGGTATTGGCCGAAGCTCACGCATATGATAACGCTCTCATCGACCCCGCCGAAGCTGCCCACCGCGCCGACCTGCGCGGTCTGCCGATCTTTACCATCGACTCTGCCGAGACCAAGGATATCGACGACGCCATCAGCCTGATGAAGACCCAGAACGGCGGCTATGAGCTGGGCGTTCATATTGCGGATGTCAGCCACTATGTCCGCCCGGACACCGCGCTGGATAAGGAAGCTTATGAGCGCGCAACTTCCATCTATTACGCGGATAAAGTCATCCCCATGCTGCCCACCCAGCTTTCCAACGGCATCTGCAGCCTCAATGAAGGGGAGGAGCGCCTGGCGTTCTCCTGCCTGATGCAGCTGGATGAAAGCGGCAATATCCATAGCTATCAGTTCGTCAAGAGCGTCATCCGCAGCCGTGTCAAGGGCGTTTATAAAGAAATTAACGCTCTGTTGGACGGCTCCAATGACCCGGCTCTGGTGACGAAATATAAAGACGTTATGGCTCAGCTGCCCGCGATGACTGAGCTGTACGAAAAGCGCCTGGCTCTGCGCAAAGCACGCGGCGCGATGGACATCGAATCCGACGAAGCCAAGTTGGTCATGGACGAGGAAGGCCGCTGCGTGGATATCGTCAAGCGCACCCGCGGTGTGTCGGAGTGCATGATCGAAGAGTTCATGCTGCTGGCCAACCAGTGCGCTGCCAATGCGGGCCGCACCCATCATGTGCCGTTTGTGTACCGTATCCATGAAGCCCCCGATGCCGAGCGCATGGAAAAGCTGAGCAATACCCTGAAAGCCTGCGGCCTGAACGTCCACTTTGCCGGGGAAGTGCCCACCCAGCTGGAGCTTTCTGCCATTCTGGACGAAACCCGCGGCCAGCCCATCCAGATCCCGGTCCACACTGGTATCCTGCGCAGCATGCAGAAAGCTCGCTACTCTCCGGAGCCGAAAGGCCATTACGGCCTGGTGCTGGCAGACTATGCCCACTTTACCAGCCCCATTCGCCGTTACCCGGACCTTGCCATCCATCGCATCCTGACGGATATGCTGGTGGGCAAGCCGGAGCAGGAGCTCATCAAGGATTATACCGGTTTTGCCACCCAAGCCAGCGAGCAGTCCAGCCGCCAGGAAGTTTCCGCCGTGCGCATTGAGCGCGATGTGGAGGACCTGTACAAGGCCGAGTATATGCACAACCACCTGGGCGAAGTCTACACCGGCACCGTGGCAGGTGTAACACCGCGCGGCATTTTTGTGGCGCTGGAAAACACCGTAGAGGGCTTTGTGCCTGCCGCACAGCTCTGCAAGGGCGAAGCCACTGTGGTGGAGGGTGTCAGCATTCTGGACCCGCTGACCGGAAAACGCTGGATGCTGGGCGACCCCGTCAAAGTGCAGGTGGCCGGTGCCAACGTTGCCCTTGGCCGCATTGATTTTGACTATATGCCGCTGTAATCATAGTTTTTTATAAAAAGAGCAAACCAATAAAAGCAAAGCTGCCGTCCCGTACTGATATGTACCCGGTTTTCTGGACACGGGTAAAAATCGAATAATTAAGAATCCATCATGGATGCTTCTCTGAATGTGGAGGGAGGCATCCATTTTGTTTTAGGGCAATACCGCATGATTCTAAGTGCCGCAGCCGCCGGAGCGGTGCTTAAGCCGTAAGGCGGGAATTGTGCGGTGTTGCCTTAGCTTGAATTCTGCTGTTATTATAATAGTCGATATAATCAGCAATGTGCCAAGAAAAATACACGAGACGATATAAATAAAAACTCCCCGGACAACATCCGAGGAGCCCTTATGCTCATGATAACCATATCCCCATAACCGCTTTTTGTCACAAAGATGGGTTCCTGCGTTTCGTGGCAGCGCTGCGAAATCGCATTGGTATTTTTCAGATCACGAATTGGGATAATTTCGGGCATAAGCTCAGCTCCTTTCGTGGCTTTATTATGCCACAAAAAGGGCCGCACTGATAACATGTAAAACTGTAAAACAAAAAAGCTACATCCAAATTGAATGTAGCTTTTTTGTGGCGGAAAGAAAGGGATTCGAACCCTTGAGGGCTTTATGGGCCCTACACGATTTCCAGTCGTGCGCCTTAGACCAGCTCAGCCATCTTTCCATCTATTCTGCTGTATCGCCTCACCTGACGACGTGTTATATTATAGCAAGCACATCTGGGATTGTCAAGCAATATTTTGAAAAAAATCAATTTTTTTCAAATAAATTTTAAAAAAGAAAAAAAGAACATATGGAAGAAGTTTTTTGTGAAAATGATCTGAAATCCAAAGGAGGGTACAAGCACATGCCCTTTTTGCCGCAACCACAATATGGCATGAACTGCCCCGCAAACGCCCCGTTTGTGCAAGACATTTGTGCATACAGATGAAAATTGACATTTCTGTGACAAAGCTCTTGAAAAAATATGAACAGCGTGGTAAAACATAAGGGAACACGGCTCCGGCACCTTTTGGCTGGGGAGGCTGGGCGGATGGCAAGTACCACTGTATGAACCAAAAAGCCATATCAGCTATGCCGTGCTGAAAAAGGAGGCTCTATCATTATGTATCTATTCTTCCGGGATCTTGCAATCATATTGATTGCGGCTAAGTTTTTTGGCCTGATTGCCCGCAAACTCAAGGCACCCCAAGTGGTGGGCGAGATCATCGCCGGTTTGCTGATTGGCCCCTCTTTGCTGGGGGTTGTTCAGCTCAGCGATACCATCTCGGTCTTTGCGGAAATCGGCGTTATTTTGCTGATGTTCTCCACCGGCCTTGGCACCAACCTGAAGCAGTTGATGAAAGCCGGCCCCATTGCAACTCTGGTTGCCTGCGTGGGTGTTTTTGTTCCCTTGGTGGGCGGTACGCTGCTGTATGGTGCGTTCTATGGTCTGGGCGCTATCGGCAGTCCGGAATTTTATAAAGCATTGTTCATCGGCACCATTATGACGGCAACCAGCGTTTCCATCACGGTGGCAACCCTGCAGGAGCTTGGCCAGCTGAAAGGCTTCCTGGGCACCACCATCGTCAGCGCAGCCGTGATTGATGACGTTATCGGCATTGTGGTGCTTACCTGCGTTCTGGGGGCCGGCAGCGGCGAAGAAGGCGGTACCAGCATCGGCCAGGTGTTGATCAACACGGTGCTGTTCTTTGTGGTGGCGGTCATTGTCGGTTTTGTGCTGTACAAGGCCATGACCTGGCTGGATAACCGTAACCCCCACACCCAGCGCATTACCATTGCCAGCCTTGGCTTCTGCTTTGCCATGGCTTATATTGCAGAGCAGTACTTTGGCATTGCCGATATTACCGGTGCTTACATTGCTGGTATCGTGCTGTGCAACATTCATGATGCACCCTATGTGGAGCGCCGTGTCGAAATCAGCAACTATATGATGTTTGCTCCGGTGTTCTTTGCTTCCATCGGCCTCAAAACCGATATCAGCGGCCTGACTCCCGATATCCTGCTGTTCTGTGTCTGCTTTGTCATTGTGGCACTTATCACCAAGATCATTGGCTGCGGTCTTGCAGCAAAGATCTGCAAGTTCAACTGGGCAGATTCCCTCAAGGTTGGCGTTGGCATGATGACCCGCGGCGAGGTTGCTTTGATTGTGGCACAAAAGGGCCTTGCAGTCGGCATGGTGGACGCTGTCTACTTTACCGCTGTTATTCTGCTGATCATCGTATCTTCTGTTACCACTCCGCTTGCTCTGAAGACGCTGTTTGCCAAGCATCCTTCTAAGGATCACCCCAGCGCAGCGGCTGTGAATGAATCAGGCAAAGCTTGAGTTATATACCGTCAAAATTGCACAAGTAAACAAATCCGGGCTATGGAAATGATCCACAGTCCGGATTTGTTTTTTATTGTTTTATTGTTTATAATCAGTGGCGCACGAAGCCGCCCAGTTCATACTCATTGGTGTATCCGTTGGCAAGCGCCTTGGCGCGCAGCGCAGCGTAAAGCTCTGCGAAAGTGGCCTGTACATAAGGCTCCAGGAAGATGAAACCAATGCCAAAGGTAATGCTGCACAACAAGTACCAGCCAATAAAGGAAAGCTGGAGCACAAAGGTGTTCCACTTTTCACCGTCCATCATCTGCTTGCTCAGCTCCATGGCGCGGCAGGTGGTCAGGTAGGGGTTTTCGGCCATCAGGTAGCCGACCTGCATGTAGCAATAAGACCAGTAAATGCCGGGAATGATCAAAAGGGAACCCAGCGCAATTTTCAGGTTGGTCAGCAGCATAACTTTAACAACATTCAGATACGGGGTGCGGAAGATCGAAGTGACGGTGCTGAACGGTGTTGCCGACTGGCGGCTTTCCATAAAATAGCGGTTGCGGCCGACTGTCAGCGGGTTGATGAGGAACGCTGCCCAGCATAGGCTGATTGCGGCAGCGATCAACATTACGATAATCACCACCCCGGCAAAGGGGGCCAATGCCTGCAAAAGATACTCCTCATTGCCGCTGGTGTATCCACCGCCGGCGTTGCCCTGCCACACCGGGCCGCTCATCATACCGTTCAGTTGGGAAGACGTTACGCGGTATTGCGCCGTAAGGCGGGGGAAAGAATAGCCAATGCCCAACAGGGAAAGAAGTAGGCACAGTCCCACGCTGCGCCAGTACCGCTCTTGCAACGCCTGTTTGGCGTTGGACTTCAAAAGGGAACGGGTCCACATAATTTGTACCTCCTGTTTTGTGGGTTGCAAGCGGATCCTTTTGCCGTGCCGCCTGCACAACAGCAGAAATGGCGATACGAACAAAGGGAACGCTGTTTGTTAGTCAGTATAACATAGAACTGTGAACTTGAAAAGAACAGAGGATATTTTTTGTACAATAGAGTTCTTTTAAGACAGCAAGGAAATAAAAATAACGCATAACGGACGATTTTGACAAAAGAAAAAGAGCAAAAAGATTTTTGGATTTTTTTTGAAAATATGCTTGACACAGGCCGCCCTGATTGCTATAATAATATGCGTCGCAGCGGTCAGGCGGTAGCCTGATGCAAAGCACGAAGGGTTTGGCCCGGTAGTTCAGTTGGTTAGAACGCTAGCCTGTCACGCTAGAGGTCGTCAGTTCGAGCCTGATCCGGGTCGCCACATGCTGTTATAGCTCAGTCGGTAGAGCGCATCCTTGGTAAGGATGAGGTCGGCAGTTCGAATCTGCCTAACAGCTCCATAGCAAAGCCCACAGCACGTTAGCTACTGTGGGCTTTTTACATAGGGGCATAGCTCAGTTGGTAGAGCAGCGGTCTCCAAAACCGCGTGCCGAGGGTTCGAATCCTTCTGCCCCTGCCAGAGTGTTTTCTAAGTCGTAGACGTTTTGTCTGCGGCTTTTTTTGTTTATCTGCTACAAATTTTGCAGTATCAATTTGTATAAAGATACAAATTATTGGCAACTTATAAATGAAACTATTGACAAAATTATGATGTTGATTTAAGATATGAGTGTACACGAAAAACATCATATTTTGACATTAAGCAATAACGGTATTCATATCTGTTTTGCTTTACTTTGTATATAAGGTCGCTTTTTGATGTTTTTCAAAAGGTGGCTTTTTTATTTATATGGTAAAAGGAGTGGCAGATTTGAATGAGTTGGATTTTGACTTGATGGTACGATTGATAGCATGTGGGCTGTATGAGAAACGGCAGTGCAACGATAAGTATAGTTACAGTAGCAAGCTTTTTGCTGGTATAAATAGGCTTGCAGCTTTGACGGCTGTGAATGAGCAATATGATATGCTTTCAGATCTTCATGAATGTGCTTTTATTGAGAATTACGCTGTGAAGCCCGTGAAAACGTGGTTTGAGGGGTGGAATAGTGATTTTGTCAAAAGTGTGGAAAAGTTTGATCTTTATCATACAAATGCGCTGATAGAGTTAAGTGAAAACAGCAGATATACTCTTACTGATGATTGCGTTGATCTTATTTCTGATTCAGAGAAAGATTACGTAAATGACTTGGAACAGCAATACATTTATTCTCTTTTGACTAACCTTTCCAACGAGCTGTATGTGGCTGTGCGTCGGTTTATTGTGGAAAATCCAATTTGCGCTGTTGAAAAAATGAGTGAATTTAAAATGGAGCATTGTCAAGACTTTAAGATGATAAATAAGATATTCTCGGAAGCCTACGAAAATGTTCCAAACGGGAGTTATGTTTGTCCGAAATGCGGCTGGACAATGACTTTTTATGGAGCACAAGCACAGTGCTGTAACAAAAGCTGTTTGAAAAATATTCCGAAAAAAGATGATTTGAAGCCATTGAGATTTCAGGACGGCAATTGGCGGCTTAGGCATGGTGTTATGAGATATATGTGTTTGCCTGGGCAGTTGGAGTTGAAAATACAGAAAATTGCAGAAAAATGTGGATGTGGGGCGGAACTATGGCCTGACAGAGATAAGTATGATGTAAAGATAACTTTGCCTGACGGGCAGGTTTGGGCTATTGACGCAAAGACCCACAGAAACCCTTATATGCTGAAAAAGAGCATTGAAAAGGACTATGTTTTTACTCATACTAAGGCGCAAAAAGTCTTTTATGTTGTGCCTGACGATTGTTTGACGGATTATCCTGATTATTGCAAGATATGCAATGATGCGTTAGCAAGCAATTTTCCTGATTCAATTGCTAAATGCGTTTCCATGAGAATTTTTTCAAAAGAGCTGAAAGGAGAGGTGGAAGATGTCAAGCTTAGAAACTATCAAAAGAAGTCTTAGAAATTATCTTCCAACTTCTGTGAATATTGATGATTTCATCAAGGCGGAAATGACCCTTGCTATTTTGGAAAAATGCAAGCCCGAGGGCGACCCCACAAAGGCGTATCTTCTGCTTCATAATTACAGCCTTTTGGGCGAGGTAGTTTGCGATGAAACTGCTTTTCTGCTTCAAAAAGCTCACAGACTTTTACATTCTTGCAGTTCAAAGATGAATTGGGCAAAGGTTCTTGAAAATTACCGCAATGCTCAGTCTGAGTTTTGTTTGTATATTTTTACAGAGAAAATCGAAAAGGGCAGCAAGGTCTTGAAATTTGCCCGAAACACTGAGCTGGCAGTTGAGCCTGACCGTGCGGACGTTTACTTTGAATATATCAGAAAACACAAGGAAGAAAAGCATTTTGGATACGCAAAAGGTGGGGAATACAGCTACAGCATTAAGGACAAAACAAGCTCCACTGTATATAGCGCTGATGTTAAAATACCTGACCGCACACCGCAAATGCCTATAAGTCCTCCGCCTAAGAAAACCAGAAAAAAGATAAGTGTTTCTACAGATGAGTTGCTTGCAAGTGCGGCTGAAATGGCTGAGAAAAAACCTGATGATTATTGCTATTCTATACTCAAAAGCAACACCCTAAAAGCTGTCACGGAGGGCAATGTTAAGAGTGCAAACAGGCTTGAGATCGACAAGATAACAAACCTTGTTGGCATGGTCGGCTCAGGAAAATCCACTCTTATGAAAGTGCTGTCTTATCACCTTGCAAAGGCTGATAAAAAGGTTGTTCTTGTGCTTGACACTGTTTCAAGTGTGCTGGAGATGTGTTCTTATTTATCTCAGTTTGGAGTTAGTGTCTCACCTGTGATAGGCAGGAGCGGACGTGAAAAATACATCGATCAGGTGGCGAAAGCTCAAGAAAAATATTTGCAAAATGAGTATTCTAAGTACCTCACTGCCCCTTGTATTATCGACGGCATGGCAAAAAATAAGAGCGACAAAAGTTCTGCACCAATGTTTGGAAACGAGCCGTGTAGGTTGCTTATGAAAAATAAAAAGCACTATAATTGCCCTTATATGGATATTTGCCCTGCGGTGAGAATGTACCGATATGTTTATACGTCAAATGTTATCGTGACCACTGTGCAGGGGCTTGCGGCGATAAGGCTTTTGGGGGATAACAAGCTGTTTTTGGAATATGTGCTGGAGCAAGCCGACCTTGTGATATTTGATGAATGTGACAAGGTACAGAAAACACTTGACGAGTTTTTCACACCGTCAGCAAGCTTTGATAAGTTTAGGCAGAATGCGGCGGCTTTGTGCAGTGAAGTTATGAATATGGATACAGAGGTACTTGAGAGCTTGGACGATAATGAAAAAGAATATGTTGATAAGCTTTCTATTTCTGTTAGGGTTTGTATGGCAGTTAGAAATGCTATAAATTCTTACGGCAGCAAGTGGCAGACCATACTTAGCAGGACGTTTTCGGCTGAGATACTTTATAACAGCCTTTGCAAAGATAATAAGGGCAATAAGTATATATCTGACAAGGCGTTGGCTCATATGCGACGTGTGACCCTTGGAATGGATAATGATAAGGATATTGAGTATTTGATGATGCTTGTACTATCTCAACAGAAAGAAAGTAAGAAATTATCCAAAGCATTTAATGATTGGCTCACGGACAATAACTGTAAGCCTGACAAGACTTTTTCTGACCATATCAAGCTTTATCTTGTGGTGGCGGCATTCGATAATTACATCAGGGAAATAAGCGATTCCTATTTGTTTTTGCCGTATGAGCGGAAAACACAGCAAGAGCTTACGGACTTTTTGTCTACACGTTTTACCGCACAGCAGAAAATTCTCCCTTCATCTGCAATGGGTAATCTTTTCGGCATGAAGAACGACCCGCAAAAGGGGCTTATTCTTTACCGCCAATACGCATTCGGACGTGCGCTTATGGACCGTATGCCTTGGCTTCGGCTCACGGATGAGGGTCAGCCCGCAGGACCTAATGTGCTGATGCTTTCAGGGTCAAGCTGGGCGGACGGCTGTTTGCAGTATCATGTCAATGTGCCTGTGAAGTATCTTCTTGAAGCGGAGGAGTGGAAGCGCAGGAAAATAGCGGAGTCGAAAATGATAGACCTTGGAACTGCAATAAGGGTTTCAGGCAGTGGCAGTGAAGAACGTGAAGAAAATCTTACAGAGGTCATAAAAAAGATAATGGGGACAATAGAAGCGGAGCTTCGCTCTGAGGGAAAACTGCTTATGATAGTGAACAGTTACAGTGAAGCACAAACTGCGGCAAATTATCTCAACAGACTTTTGTCGAATGGAAAGAAAGCAGCGTGTATGTGCAGGGAAGCAGATGAATTTGACGAGAACATGATACTCAGGAGCGAGATTGCAGACTTTTCAGATCATTCGGCTGATATAATGGTAGCCCCTGCGCAGGCGATAGAGCGAGGTTATAACATTGTTGACAAGGATGGTCATTCGGCATTTGGAAGTGTATTCTTTTTGGTGCGCCCAATGGAAGTTCCTGACGAGATATCTTCAAAATGCACAAAGCTAAATGGTTATATTGAAAGACACTGTGTTCTGTTGGGGAAGAAAAACGCTTTTGACAGGGCGGCAAAGCTTCGCAGTGAAGCCACAAGGCAATGGTCGCTCATGGAACGTCAGGGGAAAATGCAGTTAAGCTCCCTTGACCCTGTGATGAAGCTTGACGTAACGGCAAGCTTGTTTGTGCTTATTTTGCAGATATTCGGACGGCTTTGCAGGATAACGGACGATAGCAAGCCTGCGCCGAGAGTTTATTTTGCAGACGGAGCTTTTCGCCGTTCTGAGAAAAATACTGCAGGCTATGACCTGTTAAACGAGCTTATAGATTATCTTGACAGCATGATTGACAACAAAGAAACGGGAAAGATAGCAGAAACGCTTTATCAGCCGTTTTATGAAGCATTCAAAAAAGGAGTTGAAAAAAATGAATTCGCCGATATATCCGATGACATTTATTCCGAAGAAGAGGAATTTTAAGCTGTATTATCTTGCTTTTCCAAAGCCTTGGAAAGAACTGCTCATACAGTTGCAAGTTTCTGCCTACAAAAAATACGATCCGGAGTATTATATGAAGCTGTTCGGCTTAAAAGCATGCCTGAACGGGTGGCTTGACGAAGTTGTAAACGTGGGTAACATGAAAGCAAATTCTGATGACAGCAGGTGGTTCGTGTCTTTGAACGAGCCTGATGTTCATAAGATATGCGAGATAATGAAAAAATGGGTCACGGCAGAATATGAGCTGAATGATAAGGCGACCTCGGAAACAAAGGCGATAGCAGAAAAGTTTAAAAGCGAGATAGACCCTGATGTGCTGAGACATGGTATCACCTCGGAAGAAGTATGCCTTTTCAACGAGGACGGCACTGCGGCGGTGGACTATGCCTTTGACGCCTTTGCGCTGTATGTGGCGAACTCTCTTAATGGAAAGACCATACCCTTTTTCGGTCAGGAGCTTACGTTCAGCAATTGTGGCTTAAAAAAGCTTGTTAGCCAGTCTATAGAATATGATAAGCAATATTATTCCTACGGACTTCAATTCTCTGTTCAGACAACTCCGCCTCAGCGTGAGTGTATGCTTCTTGTTTTTCCAAGCGTGAAACGCTTTGTTTCAAATGCGTGGAAAAAGAAGATATACCTTAAAGAGAACATAAACGCTCTTGTGAAAATGTCTGAAAATAAATACAGAGTTATGAAAATGAAGCGTTTAAATAAAAAGAATGATAAGGGTGAAATTATTGGTTGGGAGAGTATAGATAAGGATTGTTATGGATTGTATCATAGTAACTCAAATTTTCCTTCCGCTGAGGAGGTGCTTAAACACCCTAAAGATTATGTTGGCAAAAATGCTGTGCCGCAGATACTTTTGCCTTATAAATTTGGCATGGATTTCACCAATATGAAAATTGGCACAGGGGTGTCTGTAAAGGAAAAATGTGAGTTTTATCATCAGCTGACGCCGCTTCTGAAAGATATAGCAGAGCCTATGGGCGAGGTGAAGTCTGTGCGGGCGATACATTATAATAAGCCTGACAAAAAGAAATTTGAGGCGGCTGATATCCAGAAAATGCGCAGAGAAAGGCTGAAAGTCTGCACGGGCAGGGATAAGATCACTCTCGAGATATACGGTCATGACAGCGACGAGCCTTTGAAAAACGCTATTATGGAGGATATCTGTGATTATTTTGGCGACACGGACGGCTCAGATGTGAAAATAGAGATAGAAAAGCGCAGTATAGGCTCACTTGGGGATATGATGAACGGCAAAAGCTATGAAGACCACCTTTTGCGCATAAAAAGGGTGCAGGAAAGCGTTGAGAAGTCGGCTGAGATAAAGGGTGCGGTGGTTATCCTGAAAAACACTTCTGAGGAAAAGGGCGACCCGAAAGCCGCACTGAGGGCAGGTTTTGCGGACACAAACCGCCTTACGCAGTTTATTGTCCCTGATGTTTTAGATGAGAAAGCTAAGGATAAGCCTTCAAAAAGCAGGATACATGGAGCGGTGCTGGATATTTTCAGACAGTTTGGATACACGGAATTTGCTGACAACAGAAACACAGTGAAAAATCCTGCCTGCGCCGCTGATGTGATAGGTGTGTATGCTTATCAGACTTTAAGACCTTTGTGGGCTGCTGAAAGCAAATCGCCAGTGTTGACGGCTAAGTTCCTGCCTGCGTATGTGACTTTCAACGCACGAAGCGGACAGGTAAAAGCCGAGTGCGGTCTGTTTGATGAAAGAGAGCTTTCTTATCCCGAAGCGCTTATTGCTTTTTCAAAGCTTTCAAGAAAGGACGATTTTGTAGACAAGTGCAATAAAGTCGCAAGGGGTGGATTTGTCACTAAGCTTTTGGGCTTGAGAGATCTTTATAAGAAAAGCGACGGACTTGTGCTTGTTTCTTGCAATGGTTTGACAAGAAATTTGTGGCATGGAATATCTGACACAAGCATTTCAGGCTACAATATGAAAAAGCCTTTTGTTCCTGAGAAAATTAAGATAGGAAATTCTATCTCTGAAAGGACGGAAGCTTTCACAGACTCACATCTTAGGATTATCCGTTTAAGAGAGGGCGTAAGCACTTTGGAAGTGCCTGATTATTATACTGAAATAAATGCAAAGGGCGAATTTAAGCAGGCTTCGGGAGTTTATCGCAGAAAAGATGTTTTCTGGGGAATAGAATCACGCCCTGACAATATTGAATATAGAAATAGCTATAAAAATTGCAGGGCGGATAATCCAATAAAAAGCTTCGACGAATGCGCCCTTATGGAATATTATCCTCTGCAACTCAGGGAGGAGGACGACCCTAAGCAGTGGGTGGGATATGCAAATCTACTGAGAGAGCTTATGCCTGAAAATCCCTCCAGGCAAGCTGTCCGCCTGCCTGCGCCGCTGCACCTCGCCAAACTCATGAGCGAATATTTTCTCCTTTGCGACAAAGAAAAATAGTCTTATTTACCTCAAACGGGAACATAATAGGATATAATAAAAGCAGTACCGAAATGCTTGGCACTGCTTCTAAGAAAGGAAATTCATATGATATACAAAATAACCTTGTTTGACGCCAACTTTCCCTCATGCACAAGCGGTACAGCTTCGTTTTTTACTGAGGATATCGACGAATTTGAACACAATTATTTTTCTGATGAAAATGTGGAATCGAACCAGCTTGAAGCGCAGAAACAACGTTATTTCCGCAGTAAGGCAGGGGAAATTGTCACCGACTATTACTCCGATGCCCCTGAGCTGAACATTTTTCAGTATGCAGAATATGGCACTATCGAAAAGCGAAAGACTTTTCATTACAAGGACAAGATCTTTGAGCTTCACAACGGATATTTAATTCCTTGTCCTATATACGCCGCAGAAGCTATTGTCGAGATGGCGCAGATAGCGTTTAAAAAGAACCCTGATGAGGAGGGTGAAAAGTATCTTGTGGCAAGATACTCATTGAGGGGAGTGTGCTGTAAAGACACTTTTGGGAGCAATAAGGATAAATTCGAGGACTGCACCCCTTATGGAAATCCTATTATCAAGACCTGCTATCCTGAAGATCTGCCGTACAAAGGTGAAAAAGAAATCTATTCTGATTGCAAACTGTCAACATTTGCATGGGTGGAGCTGTATCAAAACTGTTTCAAGGGCGACCATGTCAACGGCTATGAGATAGAAGAGCCTACAGAAGAACAGCTTGCGTGTATAATGCGTGATATTCCAGGGGAGGCAGGCTAGTCTGCAGTGATGACACTGCCTATATCAATGTCGTTTTCTCTGAGATATCGGTCAGCTATTTTCAACCATTTTTGTGTGCCGTCAGAGCTTTCGATCAAAACACTGCACATGAGTTCGCTGTCCTCCGGTATGCCCTCGCAGCCGTAATCCTCTTCACTTATGTCTATAACTTTGTATTTCATGCTTTCAAGACCTTTCCGGTGTGATATTGGTGATACTATAATTATAGCACGGCATTAAATTTTTTCAAGAGAAATATACTAAGCACGGCACATGACCGTGCTTTTTTGTTAGGCTGATTGTTAATAAAATGTAAAATATCTCTACAACCTGTTGACTTGGAGCTAACTCCAGGTGGTACAATATAAGTAAGCTAAAGCTAAGAAAAATTATAAGCAAAACAGGAGGAAATGAAAATGTATCTTGAAAAAATAAACTCACCTGCTGACGTTAAAAAGCTCACTGTTGATGAAATGACAGCACTGGCTGAGGAAATGAGAAAGGCTCTGCTTTTCAGGCTCAGCAAGCATGGTGGACATTTTGGTCCTAACTTCGGCATGGTGGAAGCCACTATTGCAATGCACTATGTTTTTGAGTCCCCCAAGGACAAGATAGTTTTTGACGTTTCACATCAAAGCTATCCACATAAAATGCTCACAGGCAGAAAGGAGTCCTACCTTGACGCTGACAAGTTCGATGATATCTCAGGCTACACAAACCCAGAGGAGAGCGAGCATGACATTTTTACGGTTGGCCATACTTCCACTTCTGTGAGCCTTGCAAGCGGTCTTGCAAAGGCTAGAGATCTCAAGGGCGAGGAGGGCAATGTTATCGCTGTTATCGGTGACGGCTCTCTCAGCGGTGGCGAAGCTCTGGAGGGTATCGACTTTGCAGGGGAAATGGATACAAACTTCATAATCGTTGTGAACGATAACGATATGTCTATCGCTGAGAACCACGGCGGTATGTACAGAAATCTCAAGCTTCTTCGTGATACCGAGGGCAAGGCTGAATGTAACCTTTTTAAGGCAATGGGTCTTGACTATGTTTTCGTTAAGGACGGCAACGATATTCCTTCGCTTATTGAGGCTTTTGAGGGCGTAAAGGACAGCAAAAAGCCAGTTGTTGTTCACATTGTAACACAAAAGGGCAAGGGCTATGCTCTTGCGGAAAAGGATAAGGAAACATGGCACTGGCATATGCCCTTCGACCCTGAAACAGGCAAGTCCCTTTACAATTCTGAGGGCGAGGATTACGGAACTGTTACCTGCAATTATCTTCTTGAGAAAATGCAGGCTGACAAGTCCGTGTGTGCTATAACCTCCGCTACTCCGACGGTTTTCGGCTTCACTCCTGATGTCAGAAAGAAAGCAGGCAAGCAGTTTATGGACGTGGGCATTGCAGAGGAGCACGCTACTGCTCTTGCATCAGGTATCGCAAAGAACGGCGGAAAGCCTTTCTACGGTGTTTACAGCTCGTTCTTACAGCGTACCTACGACCAGCTTTCTCAGGACGTTTGCATAAATAAAAGTCCTGTTACAATAGCTGTTTTTGCGGCTTCGGTTTACGGCATGAGTGACGTTACTCACCTTGGAATTTACGATATACCGATGATATCAAATATCCCTGAGCTTGTTTATCTTGCACCTGTAACAAAGGAAGAATATCTTGCAATGCTGGATTGGTCCCTTGAACAGAAAGAACACCCTGTTGCAATAAGAGTTCCTGCAAGCCTTGTTTCAGACGGCAAGCCTTTCACAAAGGATCTTTCAAAGCTCAACAAGTATGAGATGACACAGCAGGGAAGTCAGGTTGCTGTTATCGCACTTGGTTCATTCTACGGCTTGGGCGTTGAGGCCGCAAAGCTTATCGAGAAAAAAACAGGTGTCAAGGCTACTGTAATAAACCCTTACTACATAACAGGCATTGACAAGGAAATGCTTGAAAGCCTTAAGGCTGACCACAAGATCGTTATCACTCTTGAGGACGGCGTTCTTGAGGGTGGCTTTGGCGAGAAGATAGCAAGATTCTATGGCGACAGCGATGTTAAGACCCTTTGCTTTGGTCTTGAAAAGAAGTTCTATGACCGCTATGACCCTGCCGAGGTGCTGAAAGAAAATCACCTTACCCCTGAGCAGATAGCTGAGGACGTTATAAAAACTCTTTGATCTTTGAGGTGACAATATGAAAAATATACTTGTTATATCCGCAAGCCCTAGAAAGGGCGGAAATTCCGACGTGCTTTGCGATGAGTTCATAAAGGGTGCACAGCAGGCAGGACACAAGGTGGAAAAAATATTTCTCAGGAACTTTAAGGTGAACTACTGCACAGGCTGCGGCGTTTGCAACAGCACTCACAAGTGCGTGCAGAAAGACGATATGGCGGAGATAATGGACAAAATGGTGAACGCTGACGTTATCGTTTTTGCAACGCCTGTTTATTTCTACACCATGGACGCTCAGCTCAAGACACTCATTGACAGAACAGTGCCGAGATACACTGAAATGGTAAACAAAGAAGTGTATTATATACTCACTGCGGCTGATACCAATGCCGCTAACCTTGAAAAGACAGTTGAGAGCATAAGGGGATTTACTCTTGACTGTCTTGACGGGGCAGTTGAAAAGGGTATCCTTTACGGCACAGGCGTGTGGGACAAGGGCGAAGTGCAGAGCAGTGCACACATGAAAACCGCTTACGAAATGGGACTTCATTCATAAAATCCATTTGGAAGAGAGCTTGCTTTGGCAGGCTCTTTTTTCTTGATTAAAAATGCAAATCGTGATATACTATAATAAGTTTAGAAACATCAAGGAGAGAGAAAAATGCTATTTAGTGAAGAGGCTATCGGCTTTTTGTTTGAAAATCATACGAGAGATAGTAAGGATTGGTTCAAGGAGCATAAGGCGGATTATCACAGGCTCATAGAAGAGCCTTTTGCGGAGCTTATCACTGCGCTCACGCCTATAATGAACGATATCGACAGCAGGATAGTATGCAACCCGAAAAAGATATCAAGGCTTTACAAAGACGCACGTTACAACAAGGGCGGACCCATATTCAGAGAGAGCGTGTGGTGTTCTTTGAAATGCCAGCGTGACAAAAGCGAATATCACCCCATGCCTGAGTTTTATTTCTATATCTCTACCCACGGTTTCGGCTATGGTTGTGGATATTACAAAACCGACAGAGAAAGCATGGACGAAATGAGGGCGATGATACTTGCAGGGGCTCAGGAATATAAAAAGGCTTACAAGGCACTGAAAGACAACAGCAAGTTCGTTTTGTTCGGTGACGAGTATAAGCGTGACCATTTTCCAAATGCCAGCCGTGAGGACGCTTTGTGGCTCAATAAAAAGGATATCGGTGTAAGCTTTGACAGTGAAGACCCTAAGCTGCTTTTCAACGTGAACTTGCTGGACACAGTATGCAGTGACCTTGCTTCTCTTGGAGATGTATACAGATTTTTTATGAGGGCGGAGGATAATATTTTGCAGAAAAAAGTAAAATAGCGGAGAAATTGTGTCTTGTTTGAGAATGCTTTCTGACAATTTTGTGTAAAACGCTATAAATTTTCTGGTTGTTTTATTGAAATATACAATTTATATGCTATTTGTTCAAAGAAATATTGACAGTGAATTGATTATATGTTATACTTTTATTATCCGAGGCACCGATGAAGTAAGGTGTATACTATGGGTGGATAAAAAATTATAAAGGCAAGACGTTTGAAATCTCTTTAAACGGTGTTGTCATGAAGGGGATCAGTGTGTGCGGCAGGCTTTTTATAGAATTACCTGCGGTGCAGCAAAAAGAGTGATAAAAAAATGCTCTCCGAGGTTTTCGGAAAGCATTGCAGAGCGTAGCTTATTTATCTTTTCACAGCCTGTGCAGCGAAATGCTGACAGGTCTTTTTGTTTATATGGATATGTTTGCTTAGGCTGACTTTAAATATGATATGTAAGTCTGTCGGCAAAGATAGTTATAAGCGGCAGAGTTACAGCACTGAGGATAGTGGTGACTGTAAAGATCTCTGAGGCTGTTTTAGGGTCCTTGTCAAGGTTTACAGCGAACATTGTACACATGGTCGCAGCAGGGCAGGCGGCGGCTATGGTAACTGTCATAAGAACTATCGGAGGAGGATCAAGTATCCACGCTGCAAAGAAGCCTGCCACAGGGAGTATTATGAGCTTGCACAGTGAAACGTAGTAGATACGGCGGTTTTGAAGGGCTTTCAAAACGTTGGTCTGTGCGGCTGTTGCACCTGCTATCACCATGGCGATAGGTGTGTTCATATCTGCTATGTACTGCAAAGCTGTTGCAGGAACTTTCGGCAGTCTGATATTTGTAAGATAGCAAATAAGACCGACCACAACGGCTATAACTGACGGTGAGATAAGGGCTTTCACAAGAGAAGAAAAGTCACGCTCGCCTTTCATTGTCATAAGTCCGTGCGTCCAGATAAGGACGTTGAAGAACGTAAGATACGCTGTAAGATACAAAACGCCCTCTGAGCCGTAAATGCCGTTTATAAGTGGTATGCACATGAATGCACAGTTTGAATATATTGACGAAACACGCTCCACCGCAAGGTCGGGAGTCTTTTTTCTTATAAGAACATAGGTGAGCAAGATAGTCACTGCATAGGATATCGCTGACAGCAGAAAAGACCACAGCAATCCATGCACAAGGGTCTTGTCATATTTTGACTGATAGGACATGAATATAAGCACAGGATTGATTATATTCAGTGCGAATGAGGACAACTGTTTTGTACCGTCCTTTGTGATTATCCCTTTTAAATAGCAAAATGCGCCTATAATAAGGATGATGAACATTATTATTATTTGGTTTCCGATTATCAGACCTGCTTCCATTTTTACTTCCTCTTTCACATATATTTTTCTTCTTTAGGTGCTCTTTCGTCAGAATACCCAAATATTATACCAGACTTTTGTGAAAAAAGCATGAACTCACATTATACATTGATAGGTGATTTTTGTGATTTTTATGTGCGTAAATAAGGTAAAATAGCAAATAATTCACCGATCTTTACGCTCTGCCTTATCTCTTGACATAAAAGTTTAAGGGGTGTATAATGTTAAGAGCAGTATTGTCTTGAAAAAGAAATATAGTACATGGTCTGAAAGGATATTTACATATGGACATAAAGAAAATATGTGCGGCTCTCTGCGCTTGCGTGGTATGCTTGTGTGCAGCGGGCTGTTCAAAGGATAGTAAGGAAAGCTCTTCTGTCACAGAGAGCAAGGCGAACGTTTCAACAGCCGACAATGCCGACAGCGCAAAGTCTGAGGACAGCAAGGGTGACGAGAGTGATGCAGACAGTAAGGTATTGAACGAGCAGGGTGAGCTTATTACAAAAACTGCAGCGATCTTTGACGGTGACTACACTTTGAAAACGACCTGCACAGAGGCCGACGGCTCAAAGCAGGAGGTAGTAAGAGCCAAAAAGGGCGGAAACATCTATCTGAAAGTCACATCGGATATAGGCACCAGCGGATTTATCTATGTTGACGGAGCAGGATATGATTACGATAACGTGACCGGTGTTTATCACAAGTCAGACGTGACGGAGCTTGACGGTGTTCTTGAAAGCATAGTCAAGCAAAACCTGCCGAGAACCTATGGCCATATAAACAGTGATGAGGCTGATGATTTCGATATCGAGGAGTACACTTATACGGGCGACACATACATTACTGCTATCGACCTGTATTTTGATAAATCTGACGGAAGCTTAAAAAAATACACGCAGACCTTTACCATTGAAGGCTCAGATGATACAGTTTCAGAATACACTGTTGACGAGCTTTCAGGGGACGCTGACGACAGCCTGTTTGACGTATCTCAGGCGACAAGTCTTGTGGACTTTGACAGTATGTCAGAGGATCAGAGGCTTGGCTATTGTCAGGGTATCTTAAACAAAGCAGGCGTTACAACAGACGATCTCAGTGCAGGGGGATATCAGACGGACGATCTTAAGACTATATCCTATGACAGCTTTGTGAGCCTTGTTTACACATACGGCTACAAGTCTGCACAGCAGTAAGTCAAAATGCACAATTTCAGCGTGGAGATTTGTTGAAAACGCAGGGCGGAAAATGCCCTCTCTATGCTTTACTTGTATGCGTTTTTTTGGTATAATTATAGGTGCGGTCTTTACCGCATAAAAACGTATGCTTACAAGAGGATATATATATAAATGAATATACTAAAGTTTTTGAAGCCGAAGGCTTGCGTGGATTTTGTCTATGATGACAACACAGCAAGGCAGGCTCTTGAGAAAATGAAAAATCACAGCTTTACCGCTGTGCCTGTTATCGACCGTGAGGGCAGATATGTAAAGACCCTTGCAGAGGGCGACTTTCTGTGGTTCATGCTCAATAATGGCATTCAGGATATGCGTGAGCTGGAAAAATATAGGATAAGTGAGATAACAAGGCGTGTTAGAATGAAACCCGTCTATGTTTATTCTACTATCGAGGATCTGATACTTCTTTCAATGGATCAGAACTTTGTGCCTGTTATTGATGACAGGGAAGTTTTTATAGGTATTGTGACGAGAAGAGATATACTTAAATATTGTCACGATACTCTTAACGAGTATGAAGCGAAATATGGTCATAAGGAAGAAAAAGAGGAGATAGGTGCAGTATAAGCACCAGGAAAGGAATTGTTGTAAAAATGAAGAGGACAAACAAAAAGGGCGGTGCAGCTATAGTTGCTGTGCTTATAGTTATAATGCTTGTGGCTGTTGGTTCAGCGGCATTGGTGGTAACAGGAAGATATACCATTCAGGCAAGCAAGGTGGCAGACGCAGTTGTTAAGGTGAACAGCAAACCTGAGGAAAGCTCTTCTGAGGAGGTTTCAGAGGTTGACGACCTTTCATCAGTTGTGGAAGAGCCTGTGAGCAATTATCCTGTGAAGTCTGCAAATTATCAGGATATAAATATAAAGGGTATGACAGCAAACTCAGCTATACTTGTTGACGCTGACACAAACGAGATAGTTGCAGGTTATAATTACGAGAAAAAGGTATATCCTGCTTCTCTTACAAAGATGCTTACGCTTCTTGTAGCCGCAGAGAATATTCAGGATATGGACGCTACATATAAGTTCACAAGCGATGATATCGACCCTCTTATCGAGGACAACGCATCAAGAGCAGGCTTTGAAGCCGGGGAAACTGTTACAATGAAAGACCTGCTTTATTCAGCTATCCTTGTGAGCGGTGCTGACGGAACGACAGGTCTTGCAAACGCAGTTGCAGGCTCAGAGGAGAAGTTCGTTGAGCTTATGAATGCTAAGATCCAGGAGCTTGGTCTTACCGGCACGAAGTTTGTGAATGCAAGCGGTCTGCACAACAAAAATCATTATTCCACAGCGCAGGATATCGCAGTTATCACAAAGGCGGCTATGGAAAACGAAACTTGCCGTGAAGTGCTTACAGCAACAAAGTACACAACTTCAAAGACAAAACAGCACAAGGACGGTATCGAGCTTACAAGCATTGTTGCACAGAGAATTGAGGGCTACTATGTGGATTGTGACGGTGACGGCGAGGCTGACGACGGCATAAGCATCGAGGGCGGAAAGACAGGCTTCACCGACGAAGCAAAGTACACCCTTTCAACTATACTTGATGATAACGGACACACATATATTTGTGTTACAACAAAGTCTAAGGACGAGCTGAAGTCTGTTGAGGATCAGATAGCTATTTATGAAAAGTATCTGGGCGGCAAGGCTTCTGATAATAAAGACAAGGACAGCAAGACGGACACTGACACGTCTTCTGTTTCTGATGTTGAGGACTAATAGATAGGAAAAATAAATGCGGATATCTCGAGGAGGTATCCGCATTTTTGTATTTTATTTTGCAAATCAGTGTAGTCAGTGTAGGGGCGAACAGCGTTCGCCCGTCGAAGTGATAAAGCTATCGGTTTTACTATCCCTATGTAGCGTTTGTGTCAATTCGTGTAACATTGTATCAATTTTTATAGGGTTTTTACAAAAAGCGGGCGAACAATGTTCGCCCCTACATGGATTGACAGAATATATCATATCACACAAGCTTTTGTATCACACCTATGACCTTGGAAAGGTCATCACAGCAGGCATACAGAAGCTTTTTTGTTTCCTCGTCAGGCTGCGAAAGGTCGGGTATCATAACAGGCTTGCAGCCTGCGGTGTGGGCGGAGCGTATGCCGTTTGGTGAATCTTCGAGGGCAATGCACTCGCTGGGGTCAAGCCCCAGCTCCTTTGCGGCGGCGAGATAAATGTCAGGGGCAGGCTTGCCGTTTTCTATCATGTTTCCGCAGATAAGCTTGTCAAATCTGTCAATGATATTTATAGAGCTGAGATAAAGTGTCGTCCGCTGGAGGTCGGTGGCGGTGGCAACGGCTTTTTTCAGCCCTGTGCCGTCAAGATAGTCAAGAAGCTCATCAAGCCCCTTTTTCTTTTCTATGCCGTTTTGCCTGATAAACTCGTTCATAAGCTCGATACGCTTTCCACGAACTTTGTAGTAATCAAAATCCTCTCCGAAAATGCCTTTCAGATGTGGGATAGCATACTTCGCTGCAAGAGAGCGTATGCCCAGAACGTGTTCCTTTGTCATTGGATAGCCGTAATGATTCGCCGCCTCACACCAAAACCTTGTGAGCAGCTTTTCCGTATCTATCATTAGTCCGTCCATATCAAATATAACGCCTTTGAGCATTTTTATCACGCCTTTCCAACTTGGTATCTGTTATTATATCACACTTTTGATAAGTTTTCAATAAAACTGCACAAATTAGAGGTGCAGAACATATATTCTATTGTGCATCTATATAATTCGCAATTAAAATTATATAATCCTATTGACAAATTATTAGAATGTGGTATAATAAGTACAGTGATAAAAGGCGACGCCATATGGGAACGCCTTAAAGAAAGGAATGAGAGCAAAGTGAACAAGAGCGTGTATAGTCTGGTGCTTGCAGACGATGTGGTGGAGGCTATTGACAGGCTGGCATATTCAATGAATACCAGTCGTTCAAATCTGATAAATCAGATTTTGGCAGAGCGTGTCCAGCTTCTCACCCCTGAAAAAAGAATGCGTGAGATATTCGCTAAAATAGAACAGCTTATGGACAGCAGGTTTCAGACCCTTAATCAGCCCTCTGACGCTATGATGTCTATAAAAAGTCCTTTGAGATATAAATATAAGCCGACCATACGATACAGCATAGAGCTGAGCCGAGATTTTCACGGAAAGGTGGGGAGGCTGAAAGTATCTTTCAGAACTCAGAGCACACAGCTCATTTCAATGCTTGACAGCTTTTTTAAGCTGTGGGCAAGGCTCGAAGAAAAATATCTTTCGTATCTTTTCACTACTGGCGTGCCTTATGAAACAGCCGAGGGCAGATTTACAAGAGATTTTTACGCACCGCCTCAGTCGGAGCTGACCGACGAGGATATAGCGAACGCTATCGGTGATTATATAAGCTGTATGGACAGCTGTATTCAGCTTTACTTTGACAACGCTGCAGAACCTGAAACGGCGGCAAGAAAGGTATCTGAAATGTATGAAAGATATCTGAAAAAAGGCGTTGTCGTTCTTTAAACGGTGGGCGGAGCATTCCGCCTGCTGTGAGCATATATCTTTTTAAGATGATAAGGGAGGTAATTTTATGAACGCTCAGAAATTGACACAGAAATCATTGGAAGCTTTGCAGGAAGCGCAGAGCATTGCCTCAAGAAACTCAAATCAGGCTGTTGACCAGCAGCACCTTATGCTGGCTTTGCTTTCACAGGAAAACGGTCTTGTGCCGCAGCTTTTTGTAAAAATGGATATCGCCCCTGAAAATATAGAGGCGGCTCTTACAAGAGCAGTTGACGATATACCTAAGGTGCAGGTAGGCGGACGTGCGCAGGACTCTGTATACATTTCAAGCGACCTTGACAAGGCTTTTGCGGAAGCCGAGTCGGAAGCTTCAAGAATGAAGGACGAATACGTTTCAGTTGAACATCTTGTTATGGGCATAATGGACAGCCCTAACAGCGCAGTAAAAGAGATCTTCAAGACCTTTGGGGTAACAAAAACAAAGTTTCTGAAAGTTCTTCAAGCTGTAAGAGGAAACGCTCAGGTAACGAGCCAGAACCCTGAGGAAACATATGACGTGCTGAAAAAGTACGGTCAGGATCTTGTGGAGCTTGCAAGACAGAACAAGCTTGACCCTGTTATCGGCAGAGACAGCGAGATAAGAAACGTTATAAGGATACTTTCAAGAAAAACAAAGAATAACCCTTGCCTTATTGGTGAGCCTGGCGTTGGTAAGACCGCCATTGCAGAGGGTCTTGCTCAGCGTATCGTCAGCGGAGATGTTCCTGACAGCCTGAAAGACAGACAGGTTTTCTCACTTGATATGGGTGCGCTTATCGCAGGCGCAAAATACAGAGGCGAGTTTGAGGAAAGATTCAAGGCTGTCGTTGAGGAGATAAAGAAGTCTGAGGGCAGGATAATCCTCTTTATAGATGAGCTGCACAACATTGTCGGTGCAGGAAAGTCAGACGGCGCAATGGACGCAGGCAACCTGCTGAAACCTATGCTTGCAAGGGGCGAACTCCATTGTATCGGTGCAACGACTCTTAACGAGTACCGTCAGTATATCGAAAAGGACGCCGCTCTTGAAAGACGTTTCCAGCCTGTTATGGTTGACGAGCCGACAGTTGAGGACACTATCTCTATACTTCGTGGACTTAAAGAGAGATATGAAGTTTTCCACGGCGTAAAAATTCAGGATCAGGCGCTTATTGCGGCGGCTGTTCTTTCAAACAGATATATCACAGACAGATTTCTCCCTGATAAGGCTATCGACCTTGTGGACGAAGCCTGCGCACTCATCAGAACGGAAATGGACTCAATGCCGACTGAGCTTGATGAGATAAGACGTAAGATACTCCAGCACGAGATAGAGGAAACTGTCCTTAAAAAGGAAACTGATAAGCTTGCAGTTGAACATCTCCATGAGGTGCAGAAAGAGCTTTCAGAAATGCGTGAGCAGTTCAATGAAATGAAAGCTAAATGGGAGAATGAGAAGTCTGCTATCTCTAAGGTGCAGAAGCTCCGTGAGGATATCGAGCAGTGCTCAAAGGATATCGAGAGAGCAGAGCGTGAATATGACCTTAACAAGCTTGCAGAGCTGAAATACGGCAGAATGGCTGACTTGCAGAAGCAGCTTGCCGAGGAAGAAGAAAAGGCAGAGAAGTCAAAGACAAAGAACACTCTGCTAAGAGATAAGGTAACAGAGGAAGAGATCGCAAGGATAATCTGCCGTTGGACAGGTATCCCTGTTGCAAAGCTTATGGAGGGCGAGCGTGAGAAGCTTCTCCACCTGCCTGATATCCTCCACGAGAGGGTTATCGGTCAGGACGAGGCCGTTGAGCGTGTGTCTGAGGCTATCATGAGATCTCGTGCCGGTATCGCAAATCCAAATCAGCCGATAGGTTCGTTCCTGTTCCTTGGCCCTACTGGCGTTGGTAAAACAGAGCTTGCAAAAACTCTTGCGCAGGCATTGTTTGACGACGAGAACAATATCGTTCGTATAGATATGTCGGAGTACATGGAGAAATTCAGCGTAAGCCGTCTTATCGGAGCGCCTCCGGGATATGTTGGCTATGAGGAGGGCGGTCAGCTCACCGAGGCTGTAAGAAGAAAGCCTTATTCAGTAGTTCTTCTTGACGAGATCGAAAAGGCTCACCCTGACGTTTTCAATATTCTTTTGCAGGTGCTTGACGACGGACGTATCACAGACTCACAGGGCAGAACGGTTGATTTCAAGAACACTATCATAATCCTCACTTCAAACCTTGGTTCTCCTTATATCCTTGAGGGTATCACACCTGAGGGCGAGATATCTCAGGAAGCAAGGGACAAGGTGGACGCTCTGCTGAAACAGCAGTTCAGACCTGAGTTTCTTAACAGACTTGACGATATAATCTACTACAAGCCTCTTATGAAGACAGAGATATACAAGATCGTTGATCTTATGCTTGCAGAGCTTGGCAAGCGCCTTGAAGACAAGAGACTCAGCATAGAGGTGACAGACGCCGCTAAGGAAGCTATCGTAAATCAGGGCTACGATCAGAACTTCGGTGCAAGACCTCTCAAGAGGTTTATCCAAAGACGTATCGAAACTCTTATCGCAAAGAAGATCATTGCAGACGAGCTTGAGCCTGATTCTATCTTGCAGGTAGATTATGACAAGGACTTCGTTGTGAACGTTATCTATAATACTGTTACAGAAGAGTGATAGTATTATGCCAAAGGGCAGCTCCGAGAGGGGCTGCCCTTTTTTATGGAAAAAGAAGGTTTTAATTTATTTTAGGTTAATAATAAAAGAATTATCTTGTTAATGTTTTGGTAAGATATACTGTTTGTAAACAAAAAAGAACAGTTTATTTTGTGAATTATTCTAGGCTATTTTGCTTGCAAATGAGGTACATATATGCTAAAATATTAATATCGTGAAATATGTGATCTGATAAGGGGAATTAATATTTATGAAAGCAAATTTTTCTGATACGAATGATTTTGTTCAGAGCATGAACAGAGGAAAGCGCAAAAAGAAGATAGCGTTGCTGGTGCTGTGTATAGTGCTTGCGTTCCTTGTGGCTGCCTGCATAATAGTGGGTCTGAAAATAAGGGAAAATAACCGTATCGCCATGGCGAAATCGGTCATAACAAAGCTTGATATAAGCACTACCTTCAAGGAGTCGGAGTTTTCTGACGATCAGGACTGGGACGGTGACGGCATAAAGAATGCCGATGAGGTACGTCATGGCACTAACCTTCAAAGCGAGGATACTGACAATGACGGAATAAGCGACGGCGATGAGACAAAGCTAGGCACGAACCCTATTGAAGCCGATACTGACGGCGACGGCCTTCTTGACGGCTATGAGCTTATGGCAGGCACAAATCCGAGAGAGTCAAAGTCTGACGGAAAGACCAATGACGCTGAAAGAGAGCTTACAGTGGAAAAAAATGCAGGGGACTGCCGCCTTGAAATAAAGGGCGACGCGAACGCTGCCAGTGCGACCCTCGTTGAGCTTGACCTCTTTGGTATCTCTTCAAATGCAAGTATCGTCACAAAGGCTTATGACGCTTATTCTGACTATAAGTTCAACTCGGCAAAGATAACTTTTGATATCGACTCTGCAAAGCTGAGTAAAATGGGATATTCATTTGATGACCTTACAGTGCTGAGATTTGATTCACGCTCGACCCTTTATACAAAGGTGGATTCAAAGGCAGACAAGAGCAAAAAAACAGTTTCTGCTTCTCTTACAGAGCTTGGCACTTATGTGGTAGGAGTTGAGAAAACTGTAAATGATGAAGCCACAACAAGGATCTGCTTCCTCGTTGATAACTCCGGCTCTATGTATCCAAAGGAGCAGTGCGTAACTTCTTCTGAGAATGATGTTGACTTCAAGCGTCTTGAATTTGCAAAGAATCTTATCGACAAGTTTGAGAGCCACTATCAGGTCGGCATTTGCAAGTTCACAGGAAGCTACAAAAAGATGGTAGACTTCACTGATGATAAGACGAAGCTTACGGAAGCTCTCGATAAGATAAAGTCTGAGAAAGAGATATTTAACGGCACTCACAGCCAGACGGCTCTTAAAAAGTGCATGGACGAGTTCAAGGCAACTTCCGGTGGAAAATACAGAAATATCATCGTGATGCTCACAGACGGCGAGTCTGACGAGTTTAATCCTGCAAGCGTTTCAAGCCTTGCAAATACTGCAAAGGATAAGGACATAATCGTTCTCACTGTTGGTCTTGGCAGAGATGTTGACAGAGATTGGCTTCAGGAGCTTGCTTATTCCACAGGCGGAAAGTATTACTCAGCTTCTGATGCAAACGCCCTCAATGACGTTTACAAGCAGATAGTTACTACACTGAACTATGATATCGTTACATACACGAACGCTGACGATAACGTAAGAGGTTATTCACTTTACAACACAGGCTTTGACCCAAAGGTGAACGGCTTCTCATTCAAGAATTTCAGAACAACAACTACCGCAAGCGTTGACTTCGGCATGGCTGTTATGGCAAGAGATTGGTATCTCGGAAACGTAAAGACTTCTCTTGGGGATATCACTCCGTCAGATAAGAGCGACATAAAGGTGAATGCCGCAGGCTATGACATAAGCGGAACAGACTTTGGTAAACAGTATGACGAAAGAGTGCCGCTTAGCAAGATAACCTCAGACCTTTTTGCGGGCACATATTCAGACGTTACAAAGTATCTCGACTATTCCTGCACAGGGGATATTCTCACCCTTAATGATGACTATAAGTATGACAGCAAGAACAAGGGCTGGGTAAAGAACGTTACGAAAATATCAGGCGGCAATCTCCGCTGGAAAAAGGTAGAACTGCTTGATATGGATATAGCAAACGGCATTGGCAAAATAAAGGGTGGCTATTCCTCAAATGACGCAGAGTTCGCAAAGGCACTCTACAGACTTAACGCCCTCCAGTGGGACGATTCTTCGTCAGAGTATAACCTTAACAACGACAGTAAGGGCTTTGAAAAGCTTGAAGACCAGCTCAGCCTTGGCATACCAGTTGTTACAACTATAGACGATACTCATACAGTGAACGCTATCGGACTTATTCAGGATTCTGATTGCCACAGAAAATATATCCTTCAGATATATGACAACAACTATCCTGGGGAAACAAAACAGCTTTATATCCAGAAGCTTCCGAAGTGCAAGCTCAAGATAGACAGCAATGGCAAGGCGACAGTTGTTGGTACAACGTTCGAGTATTCCGCAACATATGAGGGCAAGCAGGTCGGCATAGAATTTTCTGACGTGACAGCTCATTAATAAGAAAAAAAACGGAACGGTTTTGACCGCTCCGTTTTTTGTTAGATAGTTTGTCAGGATTATTTGATATAGTATACCCAATTGTCTTTTCTTTCGTGACCCTCGGGATATTCACCCTCAGTGTAGCCGAGTGCGCAGTGACCGATGCCCTCGTATTCGCCCTCGATACCAAGGCTGCGGAGGATCTCCTTGCCTTCTTCGGACTCAAATTCTTCCTTTGCACGATGTATCCAGCAGCTTCCAACGCCCTCGTTGTGAGCGGCAAGCATAAGATTGCCCATAACAAGACTTCCGTCATAAATGTAAGTCGGGCAGGATTTGTCAGCTAGTACAATAAGAATAACAGGTGCACCATAGAACGGATCGAAGCCCTCATCCCAGCCGCCTATCTTTCTGTTCATCTCAGAAATTTTGTCGCGCATTTCCTTGTTGGTGACAGCAATTATAATAGGTGACTGCAAGTTTCTTCCTGTGGCGGAATAAGTTCCTGCTATTATGATGCGGTCGAGAACGTCCTGAGGTATCATGTCAGGCTTGTATTTTCGTACACTTCTTCTGGTTTTCATAAGTTCGAGCAGATCTTTCATAAAACAGCCTCCTTTGTAGGTTTGATAGTTGATTGCTTATAATTTGATTTTAGCATAGTTTGTGGAGAATGTCAACGGCTGTTTAAGTGAGGAGTGAGGAGTGAGGAATGACATAGCCGCACCGAGTTTTGAAGCCAACACCGAGCGAAGCGATTTTGCGGCAGTAGAACTTGAAGCCAAATATGGGGGATAACGCAGGCTTTGCAAACAAGAAACAGGCGACCAGCGGTCGCCTCTACAAAAAATTTATCGCCGACAGGCGATACCATAATTCCTCATTCCTCATTCTACAAACGCCGCTTTCTTCATAAAAAATCTCTTGCAATTTAAGCGATACTGTGCTATACTAACAAGGTATGTTTAAAAATGCAATGAAATATGGAGGAATAATTTTGGGTAAGCTTGAAGATGAGATCAAACGCCGCCGTACTTTTGCGATAATTTCCCACCCTGACGCAGGTAAAACAACTCTTACGGAAAAATTTCTGCTCTATGGTGGTGCGATAGCACAGGCAGGTGCTGTAAAAGGTAAAAAGAACTCCCGCCATGCTGTTTCAGACTGGATGGAAATAGAAAAACAAAGAGGTATCTCTGTTACTTCTTCTGTTATGCAGTTTCAGTATAAAAATTATTGTATAAATATCCTGGATACTCCTGGACATCAGGACTTCTCTGAGGATACCTACCGTACTCTTATGGCTGCAGACTCAGCCGTAATGGTAATAGACGCTTCAAAGGGTGTGGAAAATCAGACCAGAAAGCTTTTCAAGGTCTGCGTTATGCGCCATATCCCTATATTTACTTTCATAAATAAAATGGATCGTGAGTCCAGAAATCCTTTCGATCTTATGGAGCAGATAGAGTCTGAGCTTGGTATCCAGACCTATCCTGTGAACTGGCCTATCGGCTCAGGCAAAGAGTTTAAGGGCGTTTATGACAGAGATAAAAAGCATATAATCTCTTTTGAGGCAAGCGGTGGACAGCATCAGGTGGCAGCTACAGAAGTCGACCTCTCCGACCCGTCACTTGACAGCCTTATCGGAGAGGATCTCCACTCAACTCTCTGCGATGATATCGAGCTTCTCGATGGCGCAAGCTATGAGTTCGATATCGAAAAGGTGAGAAAAGGTGAGCTTTCGCCTGTGTTCTTTGGCTCTGCTCTTACAAACTTCGGTGTCGAGCCGTTTTTGGAAAACTTCCTAGAAATGACAACTTCTCCTACTCCGAGAAATTCTTCTGCCGGTATCATAGATCCGTTCGACCCTGAGTTCTCGGCTTTCGTATTCAAGATACAAGCTAATATGAACAAGGCTCACCGTGACCGTATCACTTTCCTGCGTATCTGCTCAGGCAAGTTCGATAAGGATATGGAAGTTCTCCATGTTCAGGGCAATAAAAAGCTCAGACTTTCTCAGCCTCAGCAGATAATGGCTCAGGAAAGAGAGATAATCGACGAAGCCTATGCAGGAGATATAATCGGTGTGTTTGACCCGGGTATCTTCGCTATCGGTGATACGATTTGCTCGCCAAAGAAAAAGTTCGAGTTCGAGTCTATCCCGACCTTTGCACCTGAGCATTTTATGAGAGTCCGTCAGAAGGATACCCTCAAGAGAAAGCAGTTCGTAAAGGGTACAACACAGATCGCACAAGAGGGTGCGATACAGATATTCCATGAGCCTGACAGCGGTATGGAAGAAGTTATCGTGGGCGTTGTGGGCGTTCTTCAGCTTGAAGTTTTTGAATACAGAATGAAAAATGAGTACAACGTTGACCTTTTCAAAGAGGGTCTGCCTTATTCTTATATCCGCTGGATAGATAACAAGGATATCGACCCTAAGACATTGAAGCTTTCAAGTGACACAAAGCTTGTCAAGGACTTCCGTGACAACTATCTGCTTCTTTTCACAAGCGAGTGGAATATCCGCTGGGCGCTTGAAAGAAACGAGGGCCTTGAGCTTTCAGAATTTAACAGAGGCGACCTGCAATAATACAATATTGCTAAATACCCTTCCCTAAAAAGTGATAAACTGACCAAAGTGTGTGCTTTGGTCAGTTTTTTTCTTGACTTTTTATTTGATATATGTTATATATTAAGTAGATATATGTATGAAATATTAAGTAGGTATATGTATGAAAACTATTTTTGTGGGGTGATATGTATGATAAAAAAGATAAGTGCGGCGGCAATTGCGGTCATTATGTCAGCGAGCATGATGTTCACTACAGTTTCGGCAGACGCTTCCTATGTTCTTGATAAGGACGCAGGAGAAGACTTCGTCAATTTCATAGACGGCAAGCTGCCTGATATTTTAAAGAGTATGGACAGTGTTGCAGACGGCGATAAGACCTACTTCGACTATGGCTCATGGTTCATGGATCTGGATTATGACGGTGTGCCTGAGTTTATAATAGGCGGTGAAATGGCTGACGGCGACAGACATTATTCTATTCTTACCAAGGACGGCAAGGAGATAAAGATAGATGACACTGTTTCAAACGGACAGTATTTTCCGGGATTTATGGGCTTTGATTATATGCCTTACAGAGATCTTTATACAGGGGAGGTATCATATTTTTCAAGTAACGATAAGATAAAAACTATGACCTTTGACCCTGAAAAAGGCGTTACTGAAAAGGAGCTTTGCTCGGAAGAATACGATTTGGAAACTGACAGCACTGTTTACAAAACAGACGGCAAAGAGGTCAGCGAGAGCGAGTATTATAACTATAAATCCACACTCAGCAGATTTATCCCTCTTGAAGTGGAAAATACAGAGCTGACATCAGATGAAACTGCAAAGGCTGACGCTGATAAGCTTCTGGAAATGTATAACGAGTATAACTGCGTTGTCATGACGGCGGAGAACAAAAAGGACGATATGATAAGCGTAATAGTCGAGATGTGCGATCTTCTTAAAGAGATGATGGTTGACGTTCCTTCTGAAATTGCTGATGATGTTGATTGGAGCTATAACAGTTGGTTTGAGGATTTAAACTTTGACGGCGTTCCTGACTTTGTTATCGGCGGTATTGCAGACCTCTTAGATGAAGGTACTGCTTTAAGGCTTTATGACGTTATCGGTATGGGCAATGCAGGCTTTTTGGCGGATACCAATGTGTCGAACGACCATGGCGACGGTGAGAACGGCTTTGGCTTCAAGCCTTATGTAAACAAGCAGACTGGCGAAAAAACATACCTTTCAGAGGATAGATATACAGAGGACGGCAAGGAGCATTACGCAGTGAGAAAGCTTTTTGGCTGTCTTGGTGAATGTCTCACCGCTGATATCTGCACCGCAGAATATGACAGCAAAAAAGGCGTGACTTCATACACCATCGAGGGAAAGGAAGCCACATCAGAGGAGTTTCAGGCGTATCTTGCAAAGCTTAACAGCGACTATGATGAGCTTTCTGTAACAATAAGCACCATGGGCGAAAACAAAGTCCCTAATAATGAAGGCACCCTTGCAGAGTCATATGACAATTATAAGCTTGGGGACGTTGTGGGCGGAGCAAGCTTTACATATGTAGAAAAGAAGAACACTTCAAATGATATCTCTAACCCTGACAAAACAGCAGGCTCTCAGGCTTCAAAGAATTATAATACCGATTCGTCAACAAATCCGTCAACAGGTGCGGCGGCAGGCGTTACAGCCGCAATAATAGCCGCTGGAGCAGGTTTGGCGATATGTGCAAAGCGTAAAAAGAAATAGTCTTTTCAGCCTAACATATGCAGAGGTGAACAGCGTTCACCCGTATATTGGCATATTATTTGTGCGCTGAATATTTTATCACCGTACCCTCGCGTGGTGCGGTGATTTTTTTGCATAAGCTGTCCTTTGTCCGCATAACTTGTACAAAGGACAAAAACTAGGAGGGCGGATATATGTTCAGAAGATTGCAGAATATTTTGTGCTGTGTGGTGATAGCAGGCTTTGCGGCAGTGTGCTGGTATGGTAAAAACAACGGCGAAGCCGTCATGACAGGTGGGGCGGTGAAAACGACCATGGATAAGCCTGTGGTGGTCATCGACCCAGGTCACGGTGGTGTGGACGGAGGCTGTGTATCCGTTGACGGCACGCCTGAAAAGGGGATAAACCTTGCGGTGGCGGAAAGCCTCCGTGACGGTCTGAGGCTTCTCGGCTATGATGTCGTTTGCACCCGTGAAAGCGATATCTCTATCTATGACAAAGGCACAGAGGGGCTTGGGGAGCAGAAAAAGTCCGATATGAAAAACCGCCTTGCCATATTCTCGAAATATTCCGAGGGCATATCAGTTTCCATACACCAAAATCAGTTTACCGACAGCCGCTACAGCGGTGCGCAGATGTTCTATTCTAAAGACAATGCCGAGGGTGAAAAGCTTGCGGGAGTGATGCAAAAGCAGTTCGTTTCCCTTTTACAGCCTGACAATACCAGAGAAACTAAACCCGTGGGCGACGAGCTTTATCTGCTTAATAATACCAAAAATCCTGCGGTTATGATAGAGTGCGGTTTTCTTTCAAACCCTGAGGAGGCTCAGAAATTGGAGAATGAGGACTATCAGCGTCAGGTGGCATTTACAGTGCTGACAGGTATCAGCGAATACAGGCTAATGCAGAAATAGTCCATTGGTGCGGCGGCAGTGAGAAAACACTGTCCGTCGTTTTTTGTTTGTAAAACGTCACATAAATTGCTTGACTTTTAAAAGGGGATATTGTATAATATAATAGTGTATTTATAGCATAGTATATTTTTTAACTTTTTCCTGTCATAAATTCTGGCAGGAGAATAAATAAAGGTGGATTGAAACATGGGATTATTTGATAAAATATTCGGCAACTATTCTAAAAAAGAGCTTGCCAAGATCGAGCCTATAAAGAATAAGGTACTCGAGCTTGAAAGTAAGTATGCCGATATGTCTGACGAGGAGCTGGGCGGACAGACTGCCATTCTGAGGGGCAAGCTGGACGAGCTTTCAACTCTTGATGACGTTCTTCCTGACGCTCTTGCGGTTTGCCGTGAAGCTGCGTTCAGAGTGCTTGGCAAAAAGCCTTACCCTGTTCAGATAATCGGTGCTATCGTTCTTCATCAGGGACGTATCGCCGAAATGAAAACAGGTGAAGGTAAAACTCTCGTTGCCTGTCTGGCGGCTTATGCTAACTCCCTTACAGGAAAGGGCGTTCACGTTGTAACAGTAAACGACTATCTTGCTAAGTTCCAGTCTGAGGAAATGGGCAAGGTGTTCCACTTCCTGAACACTTCTATCGGCGTTGTGCTTACGGGCATGAACAAGGAGCAGAAGAGGGAAGCTTATAACGCTGATATTACATATGGTACAAACAACGAGTTCGGATTTGATTATCTCCGTGACAACATGGTTATCTATAAGAAAGATAAGGTTCAGAGAGAGCACGCTTTCGCTATCGTGGACGAGGTGGACTCTATCCTCATAGACGAAGCAAGAACTCCGCTTATCATTTCAGGTCAGGGCGACAAGTCAACAAAGCTTTATTCACTTGCCGACAGATTTGCAAAGACCCTGAAGCCTGTTACAGTTGTTGAAATGGACGATAAGGCAGATAACGACCTTCTGGACGGCGACTATATCATCGACGAAAAGGCTAAGACCGCAACTCTTACAAAGAGCGGTGTTAAGAAAGCAGAAAAGGCGTTCAACGTTATAAACCTTATGGACGCTGATAATATGACCCTTGCCCACCACATCAATCAGGCAATCAAGGCAAACGGCGTTATGAAAAAGGATATCGACTACGTTGTTAAGGACGGAGAAGTTCTTATCGTAGACGAGTTCACAGGCCGTATCATGCAGGGCAGACGTTTCAATGACGGTCTGCATCAGGCTATCGAAGCAAAAGAGGGCGTTGAGATAGCAAGAGAGTCAAAGACTATCGCTACTATCACATATCAGAATTACTTCCGTCTTTATGGCAAGCTGTCAGGTATGACAGGTACTGCCCTTACTGAGGAGGACGAGTTCAGAGAGATCTATAAGCTCGACGTTATCGAGATACCGACAAATAAGCCTGTTATCAGAGTTGACCACCCAGACGTTGTTTTCAAAACAGAAGAGGGCAAGTTCAATGCCGTTATCGAGCAGGTAATAGAGTGCCATAAAAAGGGACAGCCTGTCCTCGTTGGTACTGTTTCCGTTGAGAAGTCAGAGTATCTTTCAAGACTGCTGAAAAATAAGGGCATCAAGCATGAAGTGCTTAACGCCAAGCACCATGACCGTGAGGCTATGATAGTTGCACAGGCAGGTAAATACGGTGCTGTTACTATCGCTACCAACATGGCAGGACGTGGTACTGATATCATGCTTGGCGGTAATGCTGAGTATAAATCACTTGCAGACCTCCAGAAAATGGGCTATTCTGAGGAAGTGGCTGTCGAGGCAGCAGGCTTCTCAAATACTCAGGACGAGGAAGTGCTGGCTGCAAGAGCAGAGTATAAGAAGCTCTATGCAAAGTATTCTGACGAGGTAAAGGAGCTTGCAGAAAAGGTTAGAGAAGCAGGCGGACTTTATATCATCGGTACAGAAAGACACGAGTCAAGACGTATCGACAATCAGCTGAGAGGACGTTCAGGCCGTCAGGGCGACCCAGGCGAAAGCACATTCTTCCTCTCACTTGAAGACGACCTTATGAGAATTTTCGGCGGCGAGAGAATAACAGCCATGATGGATACTCTCAAAGTTGACGAGAATACTCCAATACAGTCAAAAATGCTCACAGGTGTTATCGAATCTTCACAGAAGAAGATAGAGGGCAGAAACTTCAACATCAGAAAGAACGTCCTTAACTACGACGACGTTATGAACACACAGCGTGAGATAATCTATAAGCAAAGACAGCAGGTGCTTGACGGAGAAGATCTCCATGAAAATATCCTCGGCATGATAAAGGAGTTTGTTGAGGATTCTGTAAATATGTATATCACTGACGAGGACGTTCAGGATAACTGGAACCTGCAGGGTCTTAAGGACAGACTTATGGGCATAATCACAGTTGAGGACGACTTCAACTATACCCCACAGGAGCTTGACGAGATAACAAAGAAGGATATAATCGACCTCCTTGAAGACAGAGCTTTGAAGATATACGCAAAGCGTGAGGAAGACCTTGGTCAGGAACTTCTCCATGAGATAGAAAGAGTTGTTTTGCTTAAAGTTGTCGATACAAAGTGGATGGCACATATCGACGATATGGACGAGCTGAAAAAGGGTATCGGTCTGCGTTCATACGGTCAGAAGAACCCAGTAGTCGAGTATCGTATGGAAGGTATGGATATGTTCGACGATATGGTAGCTTCTATCCGTGAGGACACTGTAAGAATGTTGTTCACCATTCAGGTAAGGAAGAACAGCGCCGCTCCAAAGAGAGAGGACGTTCTCAAGCCGGGCGAGCATCATAACATGACCGTAAGAAAGGCTAAGAAGCCGGGCAGGAACGATCTTTGCCCATGCGGAAGCGGCAAGAAGTATAAGAACTGCTGTGGTGCTGGAAACGGTGTACAGGCTGACGAAGCCGAGCAGGCAGAGAATAGCTCTGACAGCTCTGAGAAATAAAAACAATATGCAGGACGGTGAAAACAGCCGTCCTGTTTTGGATATAAGAATAATAGGAGTGTAGTGAAATGTCAACAGCATTTAAAAGCGCAGATATACTTCTGCCTAAGAACGCCGATATGTCAAAATGGGCAGTAGTTGCCTGCGACCAGTATACCTCTGAGCCTGAGTATTGGGCTGACGTGGAAAAGATAACAGAGGGTGCAAAAAGCGCACTTAACCTTATCCTGCCTGAGGTCTATCTGGAGGACGATAACGTTGATGAAAGAATAGCCGACATACATAAGAATATGGACAGCTATATCAGCGAGGGCGTTTTTGAAGAGTATAAGGACGCTATGATATACGTTGAAAGAACACAGTCTGATGGAAAGGTCAGAGCGGGCATTGTTGGCGCTATCGACCTTGAAGAGTATGACTACCGCAAAGGCTCGAAGTCTGCCGTAAGAGCAACAGAAGCCACAGTTGTGGAGAGAATACCGCCTAGAATAAAGGTAAGACGTGGCGCACCTGTTGAGCTGCCGCATATCATGATACTCGTTGACGATACAGAAAAAAGCGTTGTTGAGCCGCTTGAAGCCCACAAGGGAGAAATGAAAAAGCTCTATGACTTTGACCTTATGAAAAAGGGTGGTCATATCGCAGGCTATCTTATTGAAAAGCCTATGCAGGAAAAGATAATAGCCGCACTTGAAAAGCTTGGTGATATCGACGCTTTCAATACAAAGTATGGTCTTAAGGAAACTTCACCGCTCGTTTACGCAATGGGTGACGGCAACCATTCTCTTGCTACCGCAAAGGAATTTTACGAGGAGCAGAAGAGAGAAAACCCTGATAAGGACATGAGCAATGCTCTTTGCAGATATGCCCTTGTGGAGATAGTTAATCTTCATTCGCCTGCACTTGAATTTGAAGCTATCCATAGGATAGTTACAGATGTTGACACAAAGGCTCTTATGAGCGAAATGACAGCGGCTCTTGAGCTTTCTGAGGAAAAGACAGAGCAGGCAATAGTTGTCTGCGACAATGGCGAGGAAAAGACTCTCTATATACATAAGCCGACTTCAAAGCTCACTGTCGGCTCATTGCAGAATTTCCTTGACAGCTATATCAAGGAAAAAGGCGGCAAAGTGGACTATATCCACGGTGCAGAGGTCATAAGAGAGCTTTCCGCAAAGGAAAATTCCATAGGCTTTATGCTCCCTGACATGGGCAAGGAAGAGCTTTTCCCTACAGTTATCGTTGACGGCGCACTGCCAAGAAAAACGTTCTCCATGGGTCATGCCGAGGATAAGAGATTTTATGTTGAGGCAAGGAAAATATTGAAATAGAAACATTAAAGAAATACTGAAATAGAAAAATCGTAGACAATATATTTTAAAAGGAGTTTTTACGATGATAATTGAAGAAGTCAAAAAGGAACTTACAGGACATATCATTCCCTTCTGGAACAAGCTGAGAGATGATGAAAACGGTGGATTTTACGGCTTTATGAGCTATGACCTCAAACTGGATAAGCAGGCTGATAAGGGAGTTATCCTCCACGCAAGAATACTTTGGTTCTATTCAAAAGCGTATATCACTCTGGGCGATAAGACACTTCTTGACAACGCACGCCACGCTTACGAGTTTATCAAAAACCACTGCATCGACTATGAGTACGGCGGAGTTTATTGGATGATGAACTATAAGGGCGAGCCTGCCGACACTATGAAGCATACATACAACATCGCATTTGCTATCTATGCATTGTCATGCTACTATAACGCAAGCGGAGATAAGGAAGCTCTTGAGCTTGCCTATAAGCTTTTCCACGACATCGAGAACAACACTCTCGACGAGTATGGTTACAGAGAAGCTTTCGACAGACAGTGGAACCTGGTATCAAATGACGCTCTTTCTGAGAATGGCTTGCATGCTGATAAGACAATGAACGCTATTCTCCACCTTATCGAGGCTTATACCGAGCTTTATAAGGCAGACCACAACGAGGAAGTTGCTAAAAGGCTTAAATTCCAGCTTGGTCAGATGAGAGATATTGTTTATACTCCTGAAACAAACGCTCTGAAAGTTTTCTTTGACACAAAGTTTGACCTTGTGGGAGATATCCATTCATTTGGTCACGATATCGAAGCAACATGGCTTATGGATCTTGCCTGCGATACTCTTGGGGACGAGGAGCTTAAAAAGCAGTTTGCTGAAATGGATCTTAAAATCTCCCATAATATCCAGAACATCGCTCTTGATAACGGCGCACTGAACAACGAGCGTGAGAACGATAAGATAGATAAGAAGCGTGTATGGTGGGTAGAGGCAGAGTCTGTTGTTGGCTTTATCAACGCTTATCAGCACAGCGGAGAAAAGAAGTTCCTTGAAAGTGCAAGAAGCGTTTGGGAGTATATCAAGGCTGAGATAATCGACAAGAGAGAAGGCTCAGAGTGGTATGCCGAGGTTTCCTATGACCATAAGCCGCATGATTGGAAAGAGATAGTAGGCCCATGGAAGTGCCCTTATCATAACGGCAGAATGTGCATGGAAGTCATCAACAGAGGCGTGGACTTCTGATGTTCAGGTATGAAACACACCTGCATACCGCCGAGGGAAGCGGCTGTGCCTCTGCAAGCGGAGCAGAGCAGGCAAGGCGTTATAAAGCCCTAGGCTATGACGGGATCATCGTCACCGATCACTTTTTCAACGGCAACTGTGCTGTCACCAACTTTGACAGTTGGGAGGACAGAGTGAACAAGTTCTGCAAGGGCTATGAGAATGCCAAAGAAGAGGGTGACAAGATAGGTCTGAAAGTCTTTTTCGGTCTGGAGTATTCCTACTTCGGTGCAGACCTTTTGACCTATGGTATCGACAAGGACTTTCTTCTTGCCAATGATAACATCAGTGATATAAGCTTTTATCAGTTTGCCGACAGAGTGCATAAAGCAGGGGGCGTGCTAGTCCATGCCCACCCTTTCCGTGAAGCAGATTGGTATATCCATGAAATAAAGCTCCTGCCAAAGTGGATAGACGGCGTTGAGGTCTATAACAGCGGCAACGGCAAAGAGGTCTATAATCAGCGTGCAAAGTGGTATGCCGAACAGTTCGGCTTTAAACAGACAGGCGGTACGGACAATCACCACCTGTGGGTGGAGGACAGCCGTATCAGCGGCGTTGCAACTGACGAGCCTATCAATTCCATAGAAGATTATATCACCTCGCTTAGAGAGGGCAAACTGGAGGTCATAGTGCCGCCAAAGCCTGCAGAGGGATAAATAAAAAGATAACAGGCAGTGCAAATAAGCTTTGCCTGTTTTTTTGCGGTATCCTATCACATGAGGTAGGGACGAATAATGTTCACCCGTAGCTTCTTGACAAAGCTAGTGGTTATCAGGCAACCCAAGGTCGCTCCTTCAAAAAGCGTCTGTGTTATTTGTAGACATTGTTTGTGCTTTTTGTGTAAGTTGAAACGCAAAATCTATTGACAAATCCACATTAATGAGCTAAAATATAAATGTTATTATTTTATATGGTGAGAAAGGAAAACCAAAATATGAAAATCAAAAGACTACTTGCAGCAGTGCTTTCCCTTGCAATGGGCGTATCAATGATGACAGCCTGTGGCAGTTCGGACAGCTCCTCAAAGGCTGAAAACGATTCTTCAGCTACAGAAAATACTCAGAAGCATACCAACGACCCTATGACAGTGACCACTGCAAAAGACCTTGTGGCTCAGATGAAAGTGGGCTGGAGTCTTGGCAATACCATGGATTCCACAGGCGGCTCAGGCGTTGACGCTGAAACCTCATGGGGAAATGTGGAAACCACAAAATTGATGATAGACCAGGTCAAGGACGCAGGCTTCAACGTGTTCAGACTTCCTGTTTCATGGGGTACTCACATGGACGAGAACTATACAGTTGACGAAGCATGGATGAACAGAGTTCAGAAAATTGTCGATTACGGTATCGACAACGGAATGTTCGTTATCCTCAACACCCACCACGAGGAGTGGTATATGCCTAAGAAAGACCGTGCCGATAAAGATGTCGAGCAGCTCAAAGCCCTCTGGAAGCAGATATGCGACAGATTCCAGGGCTATGACGAGCACCTCATTTTCGAGGGCGTGAACGAGCCTAGACTTAGAGGCGAGGGCAACGAGTGGATAGGCGACGCTGAGTCAAGAGAGGTCGTAAATCAGTATGCAAAGGCGTTTGTTGAAACTGTCCGTGCTTCTGGCGGAAACAATCCTAACAGATGTATAATGGTGACACCATATGCCGCATCATCAACAAAGCAGAACATGGAAGCTTTGGAAGTTCCGCAGGGCGACGATAAGATAATAGTTTCTATCCACGCTTATCTGCCATATTCATTTGCACTTGATACCGCAGGCACAGATCAGTATACAAGTATCGACTCTTCTATCACAACACTCTTTACCGATATCAATGAAGTGTTCCTCAGCAAGGGAATACCTGTAATAATCGGTGAGTTCGGCTCTGTAAATAAGGTTAATACAGAAGCGAGAGTTCAGTGTGTAAAGGATTATCTCAGCACCGCAAAGCAGTACGGCGTACCATGCTGTTGGTGGGATAACGGCACAAGAATAGGAAACGGTGAGAACTTCGGACTTCTCAACAGATCCGAGGGCGGCTGGTATTTCCCTGAAATAATCGACGCTATCAAGGAAACAGTAAATAGCTAAAAAAATCAAGGACGGAAGCGATTCCGTCCTTTTTTTGTGCGCAAATTATGTGCAATTTTTGTGGGGCGAATTGATATCTTGCGAGCGGTGGGCAATCTTGCGGTAAACGGGCGAACGCTGTTCGCCCCTACAAAAATTTATATTATTATCGTTTTTTATCAATACATTTATGTAGGGGAGCGGCGCAATTTTTTGTGTAGGGGACGGCGCCCTCGACGTCCCGCCACTCTCGTTCGTTTCAATCACAAACTGTTTTGTTCATTAAACGCCACAAAAAAAGACGACCCCAAGTCGTCCTTTTTCATATCTATTCCCCTGAAAGGGTCTTTTTCATTGCAATGTGCGGACAGTATTCGTCCTTGTAAACATCACCATATGCCCTGTAGCCAAGCTTCTCGTAAAATTGCTGTACTCTCGTTTGCGCCGATAAGCCGACTTCCTTGTAGCCCGCTTTTTCAGCCTGCTTTTCAAGGGCTTCCACTATCATTCTGCCAAAATCTCTGCCACGATATGCCTTTCTCACGCAGATACGTCCAATGTGCGCTTCGCCATTTTCGTCAAACAGCCTGCCTGTTGCAATGGGATATCCTCCTGTGTAGATAACAGCATGATAAGCCTTAGCGTCAATATCGTCAAATTCGTTCACAAAGCCCTGCTCCTCAACGAATACCTGCTGTCTTATGAGCCTGGCGTCTGCGTTGTTTGCAAGCCCTTTTGCGATCTTTATGGTGTAATTATCCATTATATCAGCCCCCAAGACGTATCATTTCGTCGATACATTTTCTTGCAGAGGTTATCTCCTCGTCTGTCATTTTTATCTCAAAACCGCCGCCGTTGCCAATGCCCTCGCAGGTCTTGTAAACGTCCATAAGAGTGGTGAGCTTCATGTTAGGACAAAGTATCTTCTTTGAGAGTATGTAAAACTCCTTCTCAGGGAATCTGTACTGCAAATGCTCAGCAATAGATATCTCAGTGCCTATGATGAACTCCTTTGCGTCAGACTCAGCCGCAAAATTCATTATGCCGGAAGTCGAACCAACATAATCAGCCATTTCGCTTACCGCAGGGATACACTCAGGGTGACAAAGCACCAGTGCATCAGGGTGAGCCGTCTTAGCCGCTATCATGTCAGCCTTTGTTACCGACGCATGAACAGGACATCCGCCCTGCAAAAGCATTATATCCTTTTCAGGACAGGCTTTTTTTACGAATGCACCAAGATTGCAGTCAGGAATGAACAGTATCTTGTCAGCGTCCATGTTCTTTACTATCTTCACCGCAGACGAGGAAGTAACACAAACGTCGCAAACCCTCTTGAGTGCGGCTGTGGTGTTTATGTAGCATACTACCTTTCTGTCAGGCTCCTGCGCCTTTATCATTTCTATCATCTCAGGTTCCATTTGCTCTGCCATTGGACAGCCTGCCGATGGATTTGCAAGATATACGTTCTTGTCAGGGTTGAGCATTTTTGCCGCCTCAGCCATAAAATGCACTCCGCACATAAGTATGTTTTTGTTTGAGACCTTCTGCGCCTCAACGCTTAGCTTGTATGAATCACCCGTAATATCGGCTATCTCCACTATCTCCTTAGCCTGATAGCTGTGCGCAAGTATACAAATATCGTTTTCTTTCTTTAACTGAAGAATTTTTTCCTGTACGTCCTTAATCATATCCAGATCATGCCTTTCGACCTTTGAAAAGCATATCCTCCTTTCGGTGTTTCGGCATTTGCCGAAAGATTTATACCATATTATTATAGTATGATGTAGACATTTTGTCAAGGGCATTTGTACCATACCGCCCATAGCACTTGACAAATTCATCAACAGGGTGTATAATCAACAGTGTTGACAATCAACTGCCTTGACATTTGGAGGAATAACAATGAACGATAAAACAGCCCAGCGTTTTGGAGAAGTTTTCAGACGATTTTTTGAAACAGGATATATGGACGACCTTGCAGAGCTTTTTCAGGGCGAAAGCAAAGTGATAGTCTATCTTAGCACAGCCGAGGGCATAGTCTACCCCTCAGACATAAGCCGTGACCTTATGATATCACGTCAGCGAGCAACGTCAGTGCTCAGCACAATGGAGAAAAAAGGCTTTGTTAGCCTTGTGCGTGACCCTGAGGATAAACGCCGTGTGCAGGTGAAACTCCTCCCAAAAGGTGAAAAATCCATTGAAGAAAAGCAGCAGCGTCTTGAAAAATATTTCAGCGTGTTTGTTGACGCACTGGGCGAGGAAAATCTCAAAAACCTCCTTGACAGCTCCGAAAAAGCTGTCGAGGCGCTTGAACATACAATGAAAGGCAACTCTCAGAAAGTCTGAGGTGCGGAAAGGAAACTGCCATGAACATTTATAACGAATTTAGAAAAACGGCAATAAACCGCTATAGCAAGACCGCTCTCGTGATGATGAACGACGAGGGTGAAACAAAGGAATATACATTCGGACAGACTTTGCAGCAGGCAGATGTTTTTTGCAGCCGCCTTAAAGCCATGGGCATTGTGGCAGGGGATAGGGTCTGTATCGCCTCTGAGGGCAGACCTGAGTGGAATATCGCATTCCTCGCCTGTGCAAAGCTAAACGCCACAGCCGTTCTTTTGGATTATTCGCTTCCTGCGGCAGAGCTTGTCACACTGGTGAAAAAGTCACAGCCTGTGTGCGTTGTCGCTTCTCAAAAGGCGGCAAAGAAGCTTACAAGCGTGAAAAATATGCCTGTTCTCGATATCCAAAACCAGCTTGACAGACTTGACGGTTCAGGGGAAAATATACTCCGCCAAGGTGAAGTAGGCGACCCTGATATCGCAGTGATAATCTTTTCAAGCGGTACGACAAGGACAGCCTCAGGCATCATGCACACCCACGATTCTCAGATAAATTCCTGCAAAATGGTCTGCCGGTGCAACGGCATAACCGATAACGAACGCTATCTCGGAATCCTGCCAAACAGCCATATCTACGGACTTTTTGCACAGGTCTTAGCCCCTCTCCTCACAGGCGGAACAGTGTGCTTTATTGAGTCTCTCTCCGCAAAGGGTCTTTCCGCAGGTTTCCAAAACTTCAAGCCGACAGTTTTCCCGGGCGTGCCAAAGGTCTATGAGCTTTTGAAAACCCAGATAATGCAGCAGATCAACGCAAGCAAAGTATCTTCAGCACTTTTCAAGAAAATGTTTCCTGTTGCACTTCATCAGCGTAAGATCTACGGTATAAACAGCGGCAAAAAGATTTTTGCAAAGATACACAAAGCCTTGGGCGGTGAGCTTAGATTTCTCTGCTCCGCAGGCTCGCCAATGTCAAAGGATACATTTGATTTCTTCTACGGCACAGGCTTTAATATTGTGAACAACTACGGTGCGACCGAAACGAGCATACCAACTATCGGCACATATGGCAAGCACGTCTATGCTGACACCTGCGGCAAGCCGTACCCCGATATAAAAGTTAAAATCGACCGCAGCGGTGAGCTTCTCATAAAGTCACCTTATATGATGATAGGCTACTATGGCGACAAAAAGTCCACAGATGAAGCTTTCAATCCTGACGGCTGGTTCAAGTCAGGCGACCTTGCAAAGTTCGATAAGCATAAAAATATCGTCATTCTCGGCAGATGTAAAGAAAATATCGTCCTATCCACAGGCAAAAAAGCCGCCCCTGACGATATCGAACAGGTCTATAGGGGCATCGAGAGCGTTGACGAACTTGTGGTCTGCGGAGTGCCTGCGAAAGAGGGAAGCTATGACGAGGTGCACGCCTTTGTGGTCTGTGCTGAAGATAAGCGTGAGCAGACGGAAGAAAAGCTAAAAGAGATAAGTTCCTCCGCAGGTCAGGCAATGAAACTAAGCGGCATACATTTTGTGGATTCTATACCAAGAACAGCTATCGGCAAGCCAAAGCGTTATCTGCTGAAGAAAATGGTCATGGAGGATAACCTTGACAGCCTTACAAAGCAGGTGAAAAATAGTATTGACCCGTCGGATATCCCGTCAATGGTGAGAAACGCCGTGGCAAAAATAGCACACGTTCAGCCGAATGAAGTCAAGCTCAGTACAAAATTTTTGCAGGAGTTCACCATAGACTCCCTCTCAGCTATCGAGCTTGCATTGGAGATAGAGGAGTTCAGTGGTGTGCGTGTTGACGGCTGTATGGATAAGGATATGACAGTGGGCAAGCTTATCGCCCTCGTTCAAAACCCAAACCGCATAAAGCCGCAAACAGTGAGATCAATGCTCTATCCTCTGGACAAGAAAAAGATAGACTATCGTATTTACCGCTTTTACAGAAATCTTGTGACAGCCTTCTATGAAGTCAAGGTCACCAACGAGGAAAATCTACCTGATAAGGACGGTTATATAATCTGTGCAAATCACGTTTCAAACTTCGATTTTATCTTCCTCACCCTGAATTTCAGATACGAGCGTTTTGCAAAATTCTGCTGTATGGCGAAAAAAGAGCTTTTCAACGGCAGTTTAGCCAGCCGACTTATAGTAAGAATAGGCGGTATGGTGCCTGTTGACAGGGGCGGAAGAGTAGACGAAACAATGGCGGCTCTGCGTAAAAAGCTTGGTCAGAAATGGGGTGTGCTAGTTCACCCGGAGGGTACAAGAAGCAAAACTGGTGAAATGGGCAAGTTCAAAAGCGGTGCAGCCGTCCTTGCTATCGAAGCCAATGTACCTATAGTACCAGCCTACATCAAAGGCGGACACGAGATATTCCCACCAGACAGAAAGCTCCCAAGGCTTTTCAACTGGAAGCGTCTTAGCAAATATAAAGTAAAAGTCGTTTACGGTGAGCCTATTTATCCTAATGGCGAAACCCCTGAAGAGCTTATGGCGAAAGTACGTGATTCTGTGCTTGCCTTGAAAAACGAAGAGAACTGATTTAAAGTGAGGAGTGAGGAGTGAGGAATGACAAATGAGGAATTAGGAATGAGGAATGAGGAATTAGCATAGCTGTGGTTTGAGATACTCCAAGAGGTAAGTTAATAAGAACGTTGGTGAGTTAATTGTGCGAACGCAGTTCGCAATGAAAAAATCATCGCCGCAGGCGATACCTTCATTCCTCACTCCTCATTCCTAATTTCTCATTCAACCTCATTCCTCACTAAATTGTTTGACAAGTCGCAAAATATGTAGTATAATGTATTAATACGCTGATACGGTGACGTGTTATCGTAATATTTTGTTAAGGAATGAATATTTATGACTTTTGAGGAAGTAAAAAAGGTCACGGAGATCCTGCTGGAGTTCCTGCCTAATACACTGAAGCTTTTCGCATGGACCATCGTGCTTTCAATACCTGTGGGAGTGCTTGTGACAATGCTGAAAAAATGCCGCTTCAAGCCTATCTCGTGGCTGACAAATCTCTATATACTTGTCATGCGTGGCACACCGCTCATGCTTCAGATAATCGCTATCTACTATGCAGTACCGCTTATTATCGCAAGTGCTGCAAAGCAGGGCAAAACAGGCGGTATCTATGACGTGCTCACCAATATAAAAAACAACGAGAACTATATGTTTATCGCCCTTGTTACGGCTTTTGTCCTTAACTATGCGGCGTATTTCGCAGAGATATTCAGAGGCGGTATCGAGGCTATCCCAAAGGGACAGTACGAAGCGGCTTCAATGCTCGGCATGACGAAAATGCAGACATTTTTCAGAATAATCCTGCCCCAGGTCACAAAGCGTGTTATCCCTGCCACATCGAATGAGGTCATCGTCCTTGTAAAGGATACCTCTCTCGCAAACGTTATCGCATTCGCTGAGATAACAATGAAGGCAAAACAGCAAATGAACCTGTATAGCTCAATAACACCGCTTTTTATCGCAGGCGCATTCTATTTCGTACTCAACGCTATCGTGACGGTGGCATTTGCCGTTATCGAAAAGAAATTCGATTATTATAAATAAGGAGAACTCATATGGCTATTCTTGAAGTGAAAAATATTTCTAAAAGCTTTGACAGCCTTAAGGTGCTCAAAGATATTTCTTTTAACGTTGAGGTGGGCGAGGTAGTCGCAATAATAGGTCCGTCAGGAAGCGGTAAATCAACGCTTCTGCGCTGTATAAACCAGCTTGAAAAAGCAGACGGCGGAGAGATAAACGTTGACGGCGTGAATATGTTCTATACAGAAAATGGCAAGGCAGTGTATGCACCCTCTAAGACCCTCAGGGATATCCGCCTGAAAATAGGTCTTGTGTTCCAGAATTTCAACCTTTTTCCGCACTTTTCTGTAAATCAGAATATAATGGAAGCCCCTCTCCATGTCCTTAAACAGCCAAAAGCGGAAGCCAAAGCCAACTGTGAGGAGCTTCTGAAAAAAATGGGACTCGAAACTAAAGGCAAGTCCTATCCCTGCGAGCTTTCAGGCGGTCAGCAGCAGCGTGTATCTATCGCAAGAGCATTGGCTTTGAAACCGCAGATACTTTTCTTTGACGAGCCGACCTCCGCACTTGACCCTGAGCTTACAGGGGAGATATTAAAGGTAATAAAAGAGCTCGCCAAAGAGAAAATGACCATGGTCATCGTTACCCATGAAATGGCATTTGCCCGTGATGTGGCAAACCATGTTATCTTTATGGACGACGGCTATATCGTGGAGGAGGGTACTCCGGAGGAAGTTTTCGGTCAGACCCAGAACGAAAGAACAAAGCAGTTCTTGCAGAGATTCAATGACAGATAGGACTGACAATTGTTGTAAAAAGCAAAAAATGATAACGTTTTCTGTGATTAATGCACAAAAGAAGTGTGACAATATTGTTAGAAATTTCAACACTTTTTGGAATAAAAAAAGTGAAAACCCCTTGATTTTAGGGAGAAAGTCTGCTATAATAAGACTAGAATTGAATGACAATTCATAAAACTATATTCATATGGAGGAGATTAACGATGAAAATTTCTAAGATTCTCGCTGGTATGTCAGCAGCAGCTATCGTAGCTTCTATGGCAATGATCCCAGCATCCGCAGCAGGCACAAAGCTCAACGTAAGCGATGACCTCGCTAAGATCGGCAGACAGACTCAGGATGACCTTTTTGCTGTATTCTTCAATGGCGATGAGTCAGAGGGTGCTGTAAACAAGGATGCTATCTCTGACCTTGGAGCTGTTTACGGTGCTTCATTCACAATCAAGGTTGACAACAACGATTGGAACACGATCGGCGGTGGCGGATCAATCAACTTCAACTCAAAGTCTGGTGGCTGGAACGCTAAGGACTGGGCTGGCGGCTCATGGGTTGAGGACGATAAGCCAAAGGATACTCTCTGCTACACAACAGAAGAGGAAGGCACATACGTTCTTGAATACCTCGGCGACGCTCCTGTTTTCGCAACAACAGACGGCGATGCTGATAATTACGCAGCAGTTGGTATCAACAACTGGGCAGCAGACCTTAAGGGTATCGACGTTGTAGGTATGAAGGTTCTTGGCGCTGACGGCAACGTTCTCTTCGAGGCTGGTTCTAACAAGGACAAGAAGGAAGTTCAGAAGAAGCCAGTAGCTGAGGAGTCAAGCTCTAAGACTGATTCAACACCTTCAGGCACAGATTCTAAGAAGGACGATTCTAAGAAGGACGACAAGTCTTCTGCAGCAGCTACATCTTCAACAGCAGCTGGCACAACATCTTCAAAGGCTGGCACAACAACTACAACAGCTACATCTTCCGCAGCAGCTTCTGACAACACAGCAGCTACAGGCGCAACAGCAGGTCTTGCACTCGCTGGCGTAGCACTTGCTGGTGCAGCTATCGTTATTTCTAAGAGAAAGTAATCTCTCACAGATAACACACTTGAATAAGTGAATTTATACAGAGCTTTCTGTCATTCGGGAAGCTCTGTTTTTTTGTTCGTTTGTGTAACCTGCACTATTTTGTAAACGATTTCTGTGCAAAACATATGAAATCATGTGCTTAAATTGTGCAAATAGTATATTGAAAATATGTGACAATTGTGTTATAATACAAAGGTAAATATAGGTCAGGCTATGTGTATAGCATGACAATTAAACGGAGGTTATTAAAATGAAAAAGTTTTTAGCTTGCGCTCTTGCACTTACACTTACAAGTGCTATGTTCGCTTCTTGCGGCAGCTCTGATGATTCTTCTTCATCAAAGGCTGAGACAACAACTACAACAACTACAGCTGCTACAACAACAGAGGCTACTACAACGACAGCCGCTCCTGAGTCAACAGCTGATTCTACAGCTGCATCAGGCACAGAGTCTGAGGGTGAAGCTGCAAAGGATATTTCCGAAATGCCAGCTACTCTGAAGAACTATGAGGAGGCTTCTGTATATTTCAAGAAGGATATGGACGTTGCTTCTATCGTTGAACCTTTCGCTGAGAAGGATTACGAGAACGATGAGTCTCATGTAAACCTCTCTGTTGAGGAGCTTGCAGGCGTTCCAATGCTCAAGGTCGAGGTTCTCGATCAGGATCCTGATACTGGTGATTATAAACTCCCTAAGATCAGGTTCCACATGGAGAAGCTCTTTGAGGGTCAGGAAGCTGATCTTGAGAAGATCTTCACTATCAAGGCTGACGTAGTTACAAAGGCAGTTGGTGAGTTCACTGGTGACGACGGCACAAAATCACTCGTTCCTGGTAACTTCATGGGTGCATTTGTTACACAGCCTACAACAGGTGATGGTGAAAACGGTTGGAACGACCTCTATGACTTCGGCGAGGCTGAGTGGACTTCTGAGTGGGGTTCCTATGAGCTTACAATGAGACCTGGTATCAAGGACGGTGCTACATTTGTAAACTCAACTGAACCACAGTATGTTTCACTTATGAGATGGGGCATTCCAAACCAGGCTGATTTCTACATTGCTGACCTCAGATTTGAGGACGAGGACGGTAACGTTATCGCTTGCGCAAAGTTTGGTAAATAATTCATTTCCATACATAAGAAAGGTGCAGATTTTCTCTGCACCTTTTTTATGTGAAATTTACGCTTACCTCCCCTGATATCTCCAAGCTTTTTACTTTTCCGCCATTGATTTTAGCCGAAAAATCCTGCCCTTTTATCTGACCCGTGGCGGTGATATCTCCCTTGTCATTTTTGAGATACGTCACGCCTTTCTGCGAAATAAGCTTGTCAAGCACAGCGGCAGTCATTGTGACAGCGGAGCTTTCGGGTATGTTCCCTCGGTCAGTTTCGTAGGTCAAACCCTTGTATTCTAGTCGTGCGCTTTCTCCTGAGCAGGTTATCACCATACCGCTGACAGTTTCTGGCGCAGTTATCTCACACTCCCACATATCTGCGCCCTCACGGGTGAAGCTTGCGACGTATTCCGTGCCGTCAATGGTGAACTCAGCCGGGGTCTTGTAATCCTCTGCCAGCTTTACGGGTTTGACTTCGCTGCTTTCACCGCATGAGCATAAGCCCATTACCGCCAAAATCGTGAGAAAAAATGCCTTTGTTCTTTTCATTTTGCCCTCCATTAAAAAAGACCCTCTTCATAAGAAGAAGGTCTTTGTTTTTAGTACAGCCTATTCGGCGTTTTCAAGGTCATACAAAAATCGTGGCAAAGCGTCAATAACATCTCTTGCAATGATTCCACGCTCAGATCTTTTGTATCCTGCAAGTAGAGCCGTCGAGCCAAGTGTGAACGACCCAAGTGCCGCCGCATCAAGAGCGTCGCACCCCTGAGCCACATAGGAGGAAACAATGCCTGCAAGCATATCCCCTGAGCCACCCTTTGCAAGCGCAGTTGTGCCTTCGGTGCAAAGATAAACCTTTCCACCGTCCACAGCAAAGGTGTCAGCCGACTTTGCAAGCACTGTCACGCCATATTTTTCTGACAGCCTATATGCAAACCCAAGTCTGTCCGACATGACCTCGCCCACCGTCACGCCACAAAGCCTTGCAAGCTCCGCAGGGTGAGGGGTGAGGATAACTGTACTTTTCTTCTTCAACAGTACATCTATATTCGGACAAAGTGAATTTATTCCGTCAGCGTCCAAAACTATGGGTATCTCCGCATTTTGGGTAAGCTCCGCCACAAGCTTCTCTGTCTGAGCCGTGTGACCAAGTCCACAGCCTATCAGTAAACAGCTTGCCTTTTCGCACTTTTTCAGTATCGTCTCCGCATTTTCAGCCACCATAAAGCCGTCCTTGTCGGTTTTCATTGCCGAGTATGTGCATTCATACATACCAGCCGACAGGGAGTTGACTACGCTTTTGGCAGTGCAAAGCTCAAAAAGTCCCACGCCTGTTCGCATTGCCGCCATTGCTGAAAGCCCTGCCGCACCTATATAGCTCTCCGAGCCTGCAACGCTCACCACCTTGCCAAACGTGCCCTTGTGTCCGTCAGCAGGTCTAAAAGGCAGTACCGCCCTTGCTTTTACCACGTCAAAAGGCGTTATAACAGGGTATAGGGTATTCTCGCAACGCTCGTCAATACCAATATCTTTTACCAGAATTTCACTGCAAAAGTCCACCGCAGGCTGTAAATAAAGCCCCAGCTTGCCACGATGAAAGGTCACTGTCACGTCAGCCTTGAACGACAGCTTGTCAGCCTGACCATTCCGTGCATTGACTCCCGACGGTAGGTCGCAGGCTATCTTCATGCCTTCACATTTTTCACAAGCTCTGAACACTGGCAGGATATTTTCACGCAAACTGCCATGAAAACCCGTTCCGAAAATGCAGTCCACAAGCACGTCTGCATCCTCGATAAAATCCAGCGCATTTTCAGCTTTCAGCACCTCTACGCTCTTATCAAGCCTAGCATACGCTGCCGAGGAGAGGTCAGTGTCAGGCTCGCCACAGCATAGGACCACCGCAGGTTTGAGACCTTGTTCCGCAAGTAAATTTGCCGCCACAAGTCCGTCACCGCCATTGTTTCCCTTGCCAATAAGAAGCACTATCTTTGAGGACGAAGACGAGTTGCTTGCAATGACCTCCGAAAGCTGTGCCGCCGCATTGTCCATGAGCTGAGCAAGGCTCACGCCATATTTTTCAGCCTCATGCTCGCAAAATGTCATTTGCTCCACTGTTAATATCCTATCCATTTTTATCCTCCTTTTCATAAGCTATCACCACTGCCGAAGCGATATCCTTGATGTGGGAAAGTGACACCGCAAAGGTCAGCCCCCTCTTTTCAGCCGCCAAAAGCGCATTCCCCGTAAGCTCCAGATAAGGGCAGCCAAGCTCGTCACGCAAGCATGACACATCGTTCAAGGCGAAGCCCTCGACCCCAGTGCCTAAAGCCTTTGCGAAGCTTTCCTTAGCCGCCCAATTCGCCGCCATGGATTCGTATGGGTTTTTCTTCTGTGAAAAAAGGGTCAGCTCCTTTTCGGAGTAAACCCTTTCACAGAAACGTCGGCTCTGACAGCTTTTTTTTATGCGTTCGATCTCAATAAGATCAGTTCCGACAAATATTTTCATTTTTATTTCCTCAGTGTTCTCGGAAGTGCAGGCTTTATAAGTGCCAGCATATCGTCATCAGGTGTGAATATAACAGTTGTAAGTCCGAGATTTTTGTGGTTGAATGTTATGTAGTAGTCTGTAAGGCTATCGTCACAAGCGCAGGCAAGGACTTGTGTTGCGCCCTCAGGTACAGAGAAATTCTCGTCAGCAATGCCGAAATCTGTCGCACTGCCGCAACGGAATGTGATAAGGCGCTTTCTTGAACGCTGAGCCGTTATCTTGTCAACGTCTATTTCTCCGTTTGTGAAAATGTATTCATACTCCACATCAAGTTTTGTTGTAAGATAATAACCGCCATAAAGTGCGGCAGCGGCAAGAAAAATGCCTATTACAGAAAACTGCGTGCCGAAAGGGAAGATAAAGCACAGTGCGGCAAGTGCCACGCTTGCTATCATGATGAAAATTTTCTGTATCTTATCGTTCTTTGTGGGAATCTTGCGAACTATCTGTTCTTTGAAGCTGTCCATTATTTGTCCTCCGTTTATTCAGTGCCGCTGAGAAGCTCTTTCATTACCCAGCCGCTTTTATTGTTGTATTTTACATATACCCATATGTTTCCGTCGCCGTCTGTTCTCTCGCCATAGCCGTTGATAGTCTTGCCGTCAGGTATCTTTTCTATCACGTCATATTTCTTTGACGGACCGTATCTGAGATTAAGATAAGAAGTGTCTGACTTTACAAGAAATGGGATAGAATCAGGGTATTTCACATCATCACCCAAAGGGAAAAGTGCGTCCTTTTTGAACTTTGTGGTGGCGGTCTTTTTAGTCGCCTTTGTTTCGGCAGATGTTGTGGTGGTGGTGGTGGTCGTCCTCTTTGTTGCCGTTGCGATTATGTCAGGGTCGTAGCCTTCGTCAATGCTCACGTCAGGGTTTTCAAGTGTGCCTGCCGTCACAGAAGTGGTGGTGGTGTAGCCCTCGTAATCCTCATCGTCCTCATCATAATCGTCGCCCATTGTGGCGGTCTTTGTGGTCTCTATAACTCTCTGGGCGGCAGTACCTGTGGTGGTCTCCGTTTCGGAGGAGCTTTCTGGAAGCATTGCCCCACATGACGCAAGCCCGAAAACCGCAGAACAAGCCAGCACAGCCGCAAGCAGTTTTGATCTCATTTTTTTATATCCTCTTTTCAGAATTTACACAATTTTATTTTAAGTCAAGAAGTCTTTCTGCGTTGCCACCGAGAATTTTATCTTTGTTATCCTCGGAAATGTTCAAGCGCAGTATCTTTTCTTTTATAAGGTAGGAACTGTCCCAAGGGCAGTCGCTTGCAAAAAGTATCCTGTCAGCCCCATGCTTTTCAACGATAGCCTGCATAAGCTCGTCAGGACACATACTTGTGAAAGCGGTGTCAAAATAAACTTCACCGTCAACTCCTGCCAAAACGTCACGCACTTGCTCCCACATCATGTTTGCACCAAGATGTGCAAGAATGACCTTGAGCTTAGGGTGCTTTTTTATCATGTTCAGCGCCCTCTCAGGTGTGGAGTGGATAAGGTCAGGGGAAACGCAGTCATAGCCGGAATGGAATATAACAGGCAGGTCGGCTCTTTCAATGGCGTCATATATCTTGTCCATGCGCTCATCATCTATCATAAAGCCCTGATAATCAGGGTGAAGCTTTATGCCGTGAAGTCCAAGCTCCTTTATGTGGGCTATCTCCTGCTCATAGTCCTCGGCGTCAGGGTGTATTCCACCGAAGCTTATAAATCTTCCGCCGTCCTGTTGGGCACACCAATCGTTTATAACTCTCTGCTGAGTAGGTTTTGTTGCCACTGATAACAGCACGCCCTTGTCAATGCCCCATTCGTCAAAACGCTGTATGGTTTCCTCTGCAGTGCCTCTTGTGAAAGGAGTTATTCCACTGCAAGCCTGAAGCTTTTCAACAGCCTTTTCCGCTACCTTTGGATTAAAGGCGTGAACGTGAAAATCAATTACCATTTAAAACATCTCTTTCTGAAATTACTTTTCCATATGGTATTATACCACACTTTCAAGCTTCTTTCAACGAATATCGGCAATTTTCACAGTATTTTCATCTAGGGCTATTCCCAGCTTTTCCACACCTCGGGGCAGAAGCCTACGGTAGCTTTCTTGCCGTTTCTTACGATAGGTGCGGCAAAAAGCTCGGGATAGTCAAGAAGCTTTTCTATCTTTTCCTCGGTGCTTCCAAGATATTTTATGAGCATTGCCTGCTCTCCCTTTGCCTTTGGGTCGATAAGCTTGTCGATATCCCCAACAGCCGCAAGCACTGAGTTAAGCTCACCCTTGCTAAGTCCCTTTGTAGGCAGGTCAACAGATTGGAACTTTATGCCACGCTCTTTGAAATAACGCTCGGCCTTTTTTGTGTCAAAGGATTTTGACTTGCCGAATATCTGTATGTTCATGGAATTATCTCTCCGTTTCTGCATTCAAGAATGATAGTAAAAGGACCGTCATTGAGCAGTGAAACTTTCATGTCTGCACCGAAAACGCCCTTTTCTACCTTGCCTGTAATTTTTTCACCGCAGACCTTGCAGAAATATTCATACAGCCTGTTCGCCTCGTCAGGCTTGCCTGCATAGATAAATGACGGGCGGTTGCCGTGGTGACAATCTGCATAAAGGGTGAACTGTGAAACGCAAAGAATATCTCCGCCAACATCGTTTATAGAAAGATTTGTCTTGTCGTTCTCGTCAGCGAAAATGCGAAGCTTTGATATCTTGTCTGCAAGCTTGTCGCAGTCAGCCTCAGTGTCCTCCTGACCTACTCCGAAAAGTATCAGAAAGCCCTTTCCTATCTCGCCTGTGACCTTGCCCTCGACCTCAACTTTTGCACTTGTGACCCTCTGTATTACCGCTCTCATCAGCCCACCTCCACGGTGTAGCTGTAGGTGTAAACAGCTTCAGGTGCAAGCTTGATAGCATGAGGCTTGTTTTCGATATCCTCAAAAGCGTCGTCCTCGTAAACAGGCACGCTAGTCCAAGGCTCAAGGCAGATAAACTGAGCGTCAGGGTTGCCTGTGGAAGTCCATACGGCAATGCAGTCAGAATGTGGAAATGAAAGCTTTACGAAACCGCCGTCAGACTTTTTCAGGGTGACAGCCTTTGAAGCAGGGTGGTCTTTCATGATAACGTCATAGTCGAAAAGCTCTCTTGTGAGAGTGATAGTCTTTTCACCGTCAAGGATAGTCCTCTCGCCGTTTGGGATAGGCTGAACGATATGCTCGTTTTTCTCGTACTCAACTGTGCATTTGCCACCTTGGATATCGCAGATAAAAGCAGGGTGACCGCCGAGATAGAAGTACATAGCCTTTTCATCAGTGTTTTTTACTGTGTTTGTGACGGTGACTTTTGAACCTTTTATGGAGTAGGTGACTTCAAGCTCGAAGTGATATGGGTATTGAGCAAGTGTCACGTCATTGTCTTTGAGGGTAAAGCTCAGTGAATTTTTTGTGCTTCCAGCGTATGTAAATTCGCTGTCACGGGCGAAGCCGTGGTTTGCAGCCATGTGATATTCCTGACCGCCTGCCTTGTAGGTGCGGTCTTTAGGGGAGCATATGAACGGGAAGAGGATAGGAGCGTAGCGTTTCCAAGCGTCACCGCATTGCCAGAGATATTCTTTGCCGTCCAGTTTGATAGAGTGAAGCTCAGCACCGAAAGTGTCGGCTGAGACAGAGAGTTTATCATTTTTTATTTCATAAAGCATAGATCAGACCTCCGAGAGAAAAATTTTATACCTTATTATTATAGCACATTGTTTGGGAGATGTCAAAACTAAGTGAGCAGTGAGGTTATGAGGTCGGCTGGGGTATGGACGAAAACGTTTGAAAAAACTTAAAAGTCTGTTGAAAATTCTGTTCTGATATGAATATTTTAACAGTTAAATTTTATGACTTTGATACAGAATAACTAAAATATTTTCAATTGTTTGTGTAAGCTGACAAAACTTGTGATGACTATTGACTTTAAATTGGAGATAGTCTATAATAAAATGGTAAGATTATTTAATTGTGCAGTGCTTTTTGTTCACAGCTTCAGACTGCACTGAGGAGAAATGATTATGAATATTAAAGAAGCAAAACAACAGATACTTAATGCAATACAAGCCTATCTCATTAAAGACGAATTTGGCGATTACCGAATTAGCATAGAACATCAGAGACCTGTGTTCCTGCTTGGCGCGCCTGGTATCGGTAAGACCGCTATCATGGAGCAGATAGCTCAGGAGACTGGCGTAAACCTTGTTACCTACTCGATGTCCCACCACACAAGAGAGTCTGCCCTCGGTCTGCCTGTTATTGTACATAGAAACTACACCGGTGCTGACGTGCAGATATCCGAGTACACGATGAGTGAGATCGTGGCTACTCTTTATGACACTATCGAAGCCACTGGCATTAAAGAGGGTATTCTCTTCCTCGATGAGATCAACTGCGTTTCCGAGTCCCTTGCTCCTGCAATGCTCCAGTTCTTGCAGTATAAGGTTTTCGGACTTCATCAGGTTCCGGCAGGTTGGGTAGTTGTTACAGCAGGTAACCCGCCTGAGTTCAACAAGTCTGTTTCTGAGTTCGATATCGTTACTCTCGACCGTGTTAAGAGGGTCGAGTGTCAGCCTGATTTCGACGTTTGGAAAGAATATGCTTACTATGCAGGCGTTCACCCAGCTATCATATCATATCTTGAGCTTCACCCTGACCATTATTATATGGTAGACGCAAGCGATAAGAACAACTACCGCTTTGTTACTGCCCGTGGCTGGGAGGACCTTTCTGAAATGATGCAGCTTTATGAGGAGAGCGGTATCCTTGTTGACCACGCTCTGGCTGCTCAGTATGTACAGAACCCAGAGTTCTCAAAGGGCTTTGCGGAATATTATGACAGATTCAACTACTATCGTGAGAAATATGACGTTGACGCTATCCTCGAGGGCGGCATAACTGCTCAGAACATTGCTGACGCAAGAGCGGCAGGCACTGAGGAAGCTGTGGCTCTTATGAATCTGCTTATGGACGGCATCACATACACAATGAGAAGCTGTATCCAAATGGAGAAGATGATAAGACTTATCCACCCGAGAATGGAAGATATCCTTGTGAAAATAAACAATGGTCTTTCATGCCGTCAGATAATCAGTGAACACATCATGGACTGCAACAAGAGCCTTGACAAGGCGGTAAGAGCAAGAAACATCTCGCCGTCTAACAAGAAGATCCAGCACTGGATACTCCACAATCTGGAAGCTTATCTTGATAAGTGTACCAACGAGGGAAGAGATAACAAAAACCGCTGTACTGTTATTTTGCAGAACTCCTTCAACAATCTGCTCCATGGCGCAAACAACGTTACACAGCAGTCTATGAATGGTCTGAAATATGCTTTTGACTTCCTTGAGAATGCTTATGGCGCTGACAGCAATGTTATGAAGAAGTTTATCGAGGAGCTGAAAATAAATTGCCACACCACAAACTTCATCAAGAAGTACGGCTCAGAGCAGTTCTACAGACTTGCAGGTGAGCCTGTTCAGCAGCCTACCTACAACAATCTCTATGACCTTAATCTTACTGATTGCCTTTTAGAGCAGGAATAAGCATAGATAAAAAATGAATATTTACGGGCGAACGCATTTTGCCATACATTGTAATAGTTGCATTGTAGGGGCGAACAGTGTTCGCCCGTTTTAGCTTTATAGGTAGTTTTCAGATACATATTTGTTAATATAAAAAGCTTGTAATTTGCGAAAAAGTGTGATATAATAACTAAGAGTGTATAAACGAGAATCAGTGAGGTTTTTACTATGGGCAAGATTTATGATTTAGGCATAGACGTAGGTTCGACCACGGTCAAGACGGTAATTCTTGACGAGGGCGAGTTTATTTATAACAAATATGAAAGACACTTTTCAAAGGTAAGGGAAACGGTGGCTGAGCAGCTTCGCACTATCAGAGAGCTTTATCCTGATGACAAGTTCAAGATAGCAATAACAGGCTCGGCAGGTCTTGGCATCGCTGAGGCAAGTGGGATCTCTTTCGTGCAGGAGGTCTTTTCTGCTTTTATCGCTGTAAACAAGAAGTATCCAAAGGCTGACGTTGTGGTTGAGCTTGGCGGTGAGGACGCTAAGATAATCTTCCTCACAGGGGGCGTTGAACAGCGTATGAACGGCTCTTGCGCAGGTGGCACAGGTGCTTTTATCGACCAGATGGCAGGACTTTTGGGCGTTACCCCTGACGAGATGAACGACCTTGCTCTTAAGGCTGAAAAGACTTATCCTATCGCTTCAAGATGTGGTGTTTTCGCAAAGTCTGATATTCAGCCGCTTCTTAATCAGGGCGCGAGAAAAGAGGACATATCTGCGTCTATCTTTCAGGCTGTTGTTGACCAGACAGTTTCGGGTCTGGCGCAGGGCAGAAAGATCGGCGGTCAGGTGCTTTTCCTTGGCGGTCCGCTTACATATCTCAGTGCACTGAGAAAGGCATTCAGAACTACTTTGAACCTTGACGAGGAACACGCTATACTTCCTGAAAATTCTTCCTGCTATATGGCTTTCGGTGCGGCACTTCATGCTGACACTCTTGCTGAGGAAATGACTATAGACGAAGCCCTTGACAAGATAGTGAACGCAAAGGCTACTGACAATATCGTGGTAGGCAAGCCACTGTTTGCAAGCCGTGAGGAATATAATGCTTTCGTGGAAAGACACAAGAAGTCTGACCTTAAATATGAAGACATCAGAACTTACAGGGGCGACGCTTATCTTGGCATAGACGCAGGCTCGACAACCACAAAGCTTGTGCTTATCACACCTGACGGAAAGCTTCTTTATCAGCACTACTGCTCAAACAAGGGTCAGCCGCTGGATATAATCGCTTCAAAGCTTGAGGAGATCTACAGTCTTGCTACCCCTGAGCTTAACATCAGGGCGTCTGCGGTAACAGGCTACGGTGAGGATCTTATAAAGGCAGGTCTGGGCGTTGACTATGGTATAGTTGAAACTGTTGCGCACTATAAGGCGGCGGCTTATTTCTGTCCTGACGTTGATTTTATCATCGACATCGGCGGACAGGATATCAAGTGCTTCAAGATAAAAAATAACGCTATCGACAGCATTATGCTCAACGAGGCTTGTTCATCAGGCTGTGGCTCGTTCATTCAGACTTTTGCAGGTGCAATGGGATATGACATTGCAGAGTTTGCAAGGCTCGGTCTGTTTGCAAAAGCACCTGTGGAACTGGGCTCAAGATGTACAGTGTTCATGAACTCATCTGTAAAGCAGGCGCAAAAGGACGGAGCTTCCGTTGAGGATATCTCTGCAGGACTTTCTTCGTCTATCATCAAGAACGCAGTTTACAAGGTAATAAGAGCCAAGTCTATTGACGAGCTTGGCAAGAATATAGTCGTTCAGGGCGGAACGTTCCTTAACGACGCTGTGCTAAGGTCATTTGAAATGGAGCTTGGCAGAAACGTTATAAGACCTGCCATTGCGGGACTTATGGGTGCGTTCGGCTGTGCGCTTTTCGCAAAAGAAAAATCTCAGGGCAGGGACGGCAAGTCAGGCGTTCTTACAAAGGCTCAGCTTGAAGAATTTGCTTACAATTCAAGAGCCGTTCAGTGCGGTGGCTGTGGTGCGCACTGTAACCTTACTATAATAAGATTTAATGACGGCAGAAGATTTACTTCCGGAAACCGCTGTGAAAAGGGTGCAGGCATAAAGATAACCGACAGAACGGAAAACATGATAGAGTATAAGTATAACAAGATACTCTCTTATGCTGACAACAAGCCTGCAAAGCCTATTGCAAAGGTAGGTCTGCCGCTTGCGCTGTCTTATTATGACCTTATGCCGTTTTTCTCAACACTGCTCACAAGCCTTGGATTTGAAGTGGTGCTGTCTGAGGAGTCAACGAGAGATACATATTACAAGGGTCAGCAAACTATTCCGTCTGATACGGTATGTTATCCTGCAAAGCTTTGTCACGGTCATATAGAGAGCCTCCTTGACAAGGGCGTGGACTTTATTTTCTATCCTTGCATGAGCTACAATGCTGACGAGGGTCAGTCGGACAATCACTATAACTGTCCTGTTGTTGCTTATTATCCTGAGCTTCTAAAGGCTAACAATGACAAGCTGAATGATGATAATTTCATCATGCCTTATCTTGACATAAACATCAAAAAGCACGTTGCAAAGGCAATGGCAAGAGCGCTTTCAAAGTATAACATCACTGCAAAGCAGGTGCTTGGAGTGCTTAACAAGGCTTATTCTGAGCAGGTGAGATACCATAGGGATATCGAGTCTAAGGCGCAGGAGATAATCGCTGAGGCAAGGGCTAAGGGTCAGAAGATAATCGTTCTGGCAGGCAGACCTTACCACATCGACCCTGAGATAAACCACGGAATACACAAGCTTATCGCTTCTCTTGGCTTTGCGGTCATCACTGAGGACAGCGTGGCGATGAAGGTGGACACTCCTGCCCTTGACGTTCTCAATCAGTGGACTTATCATTCAAGGCTTTACAGAGCGGCAGAGTATGTATGCGAGAATGATGATATGCAGCTCGTTCAGCTGGTATCCTTCGGCTGTGGTATCGACGCTGTTACAACAGACGAGGTAAGAGCGATACTTGAAGAAAAGGGCAAGCTTTACACTCAGCTAAAGATAGACGAGATAACGAATCTCGGTGCGGCTAAGATAAGACTCAGGTCTTTGGCGGCGGCACTGGAGGAAAAAGAAGCCAGCGCAAATGCTGAGAAGAAAATGGACAAGGAGGCAATGTAATGGCTGGAAAAGAGATAAAACACGCAGGCTCGGACAGAGTAAAAAGGTCTTATTTTGACAAGTCAAGACGTGAGGAATACACTATACTTATACCTGATATGCTTCCTATACACTTCAAGCTTATCATGGCGATATACAAAAAATACGGCTATAACATGGAGCTTTTGCAAAACTGCTCACGAAACGTTATAGACGAGGGACTTAAAAACACACATAATGACGCTTGCTATCCTGCGCTTCTTGTTATCGGACAGTTTATGGACGCTCTCAAAAGCGGCAAGTATGACCTTGAACACACGGCTCTGCTTATGTCGCAGACGGGCGGCGGCTGTCGTGCTTCAAACTATATCCACCTTATAAGAAAGGCGCTGTCAACGCAGTTCCCTGAAGTACCTGTTCTGTCGCTGAATTTCAGCGGACTTGAAAAGGACGCTTCCATAGATATCACCCCTGCCATTGCAATGAAGCTTATTTATGCTGTGCTTTACGGTGATATGCTCATGCTTTTGTACAATCAGTGCAAGCCTTACGAGATAGAGAAAAATTCTACGGACGAGCTTTTGGCAAGGTGGCAGCACAGGCTTGGAAAGCTGTTTGCTACCCCGAGCAGATATATGCACACAAAGAGCATTTACAATGCTATGCTCAAAGACTTTGCGGCACTGCCGAGGACAAAGGAGAAGAAGCCTAAGGTCGGTATCGTGGGAGAGATATACGTTAAGTATTCACCCCTTGCGAACAATCACCTTAACGATTTTCTGCTGTCTGAGGGCTGTGAGCCTAATGTGCCGGGACTGTTGGACTTCGTGCTTTACTGTGCGTCGGACGCTATCAACGACGAGAAGCTTTATGACAAGAAAACCAGCCGCACTCTTATGTACGGCATTGGTTATGACGTGCTTTACAAGTTCCAGAAGCAGCAGATAAAGGTCATCAACGAGCAGGGCATTTTCCAGCCGCCTCATGATTTTGAACACCTTAGAAAGTGTGCTGACAAGTATATTAGTCAGGGCGTAAAAATGGGCGAGGGCTGGCTCATCGCTGCTGAAATGGCGGCTCTTGCAGAAACAGGCACAAAGAACATAATCTGCACTCAGCCGTTCGGCTGTCTGCCTAACCATATTGTTGCAAAGGGTATGTCAAGAACTATCAAGCAGGCTTATCCTGACGCAAATATAGTCGCTATCGACTATGACCCAGGTGCGACAAAGGTCAATCAGGAGAACCGTATCAAGCTTATGCTTGCCAATGCGGTCATGGATTAATAGAAAAAAGTTACCCCCTCGGAGCTTGGCTCGGAGGGGGTTCTTGTTTGTTCTTTTACACATAGTTAGGGGAGTTGGTTTGTTGCTTCGACGGGCGAACGCTGTTTGAACCTACACAAGTGGCGTATTTAAGCGGTTTGCGTGGTGAAATTAATAATTGTAGTAGTAATATGATATCTGTTCAGGGTCAACAAAGCTTAGGGATTTAAGTCTTTCTGTGACTTTGTCTACTTCGGCATTTGTTACGTCGAAAGAGAAGTCGATAAAGTCAAGGCTAGTGTGGTCATCTTTTGAGGTATAAACATCTATTGCTACATTTACAGAATTTGGCGAAACCTCGTGAGGTTTGAAGTGGTCGATATAGTCGGCAAAACTCTTTTTGCGGGTGTCAAGTGCTTTATTGTATATATCTATTATTTGCAGGGCTTCCTCTTTCGAGAGTATGTTGGAAAGATAGTCGAACCTTGCGCCGTCGCTTGTTGAATTCGTTGCATACACAAAGTTAGCGTCGCTGAGCCTTGATCCATTTATCTTGCCTGTGAAGCCATTGCAAAAGTATGCCAAAATGTTTACACCGAAAATGACTACCATATAAACTGCGAAAATGCCTATCCATTTCACAAAGCGTACTATCGTCAGCTTGCTGTTTGAGGAGAGTATCCTTACAAGGAGGTAGCCCAAGAGAAGTGCAGGGAGAAGTATGGTATTGCTTGTGTCGGAGAGGACGTAGGTGGTGACGGTTATGACAGCTAGGATAAGGATAATTTCACGATAGGCACTGAATACGAATGGCTTGCCTGTGTCCTTGCCGTCACGCTTTTTATAGAGAAAATACAAAAGTATGATAAAAATTGCGGAAATAAGGACGCTGCCTATAAGGAGCAGCAGGAGTTTTGTGGAATAGCCAAGGTCCATAAGCTTTGCGGGAAGGACGCTCCACGCAGGCCAATAGAGTGTGAAATTTTCAAAATCGTATGGATACTGGACTGTAAATGGGCTTATGGTGGAATAGTATATGCACCCCGGGAGAGCTGCCTCGCAGGCTGCTATTATCACCGCTGTGTATATCATTTCTGCCAGTCTGCCGCAGCATATCATGGACAACAGCACTGCAAGTATTACGAAAAGGCTTGTGGCAAGCTGTGTGAGCATTAGCACGGCGGAGTATCTTGCGACTATTTTCAGGGCGATATCCGTTGTGAGAAGTACGGCGATAAACTGAATGATGTTCCAGCACAAGATAGGCAGGATATGTATTTTCATCAGGGTGAGGAGCTTTGAGAAAAAGCGTTCTTTTGAACTGCTTGGAAGAGAGTACACAAGGTCTGCGTGAGGCTTGCTGTAAAGTTCATGGAAAAGTATGAAAACTGTGAATATTCCGCAAATCGCTATCGCCGCATCGCCAACGTATGCAAGGTCAGAACCCTCATAATGGTTTGTTGGACTTTCGCTGTAGTAGGTGATAAACTTTCGCATTGACATCTGCATTATAAAGTTCATGAACAGTACAAGGTTCGTGATGATGAAAAGCAGTTTGTTTACTCTGAAGTCACGGCGTGAGGTCTTTATTATTCTATTCTTCACTGACAGCATATCCACGCACCTCCATTTCGTAAATGAAAATCTCTTCAAGTGTGAGAGGGACAAGCTCCAGAACGGCAGGGGAGAGAGCGGAAAGCTTGGCGGTGATATCCGCCTTGTCGCCCTTTGTTATCACTGTGGAAACTCTGCCCAAGGTCTTGAAGCTCAGGACTTCTACGCCTGCATTTTCTATAACAGTGCGGTCAAGCTCACCGTCAGGGAGGGCTATCTGCACCTTTTCAAAGCCCTCTCTTACATCATCGATATCCTTGGCGAAAATGACCTCGCCTTTGTGCAGGAGCATTGCTCTGTCGCAAAGCTCGCCTATTTCGGTAACGTTGTGGGAGGACACGATAAGGGTCGCACCACGGTCGAAAATATCGTCAACTATCATGGTGCGGATAAGTCTGCGCATGGCAGGGTCAAGGCCGTCAAAAGCCTCGTCAAGGAGGATATACTTTGTTCGGCAGGCAAGTGCAGCCGCAACGATAGCCTGCCTTTTCATGCCCTTTGAAAACTGGGACAGCGGTTTCTTCCGTGGCAGGTTAAGCTTTGAAATAAGGTCATCGAACACCTTGTCGTCAAAGGTCGGGTAGCTGCTTTGGTAAAAGCTTTTCAGGTCATTCACTGTCAGTCTTGAAAACTGCAACGTTTCGTCGCTCACAAAGAAGATGTTCTCCTTAGCCTGCGGCCGGTCATAGACCTCTGTTTTGTCAATGGTGACGCTGCCGCTGTCGGGGCGGTAGATCCCGCTTATAACACGCAGCAGGGTGGATTTACCTGCACCGTTCGAGCCTACAAAGCCGTATATGCAGCCCTCGGGGATATCCAGGGTGACGGCTTTCAGTGCCTCGTGATCTTCGTCTGCGTTTTTGAATGTAAGTGACAGGTCTTTTATTTCTATCATTCTTTGTCACTCCTTTCTTTCTGTTCCTCCGCCAGTTCTTCAAGGACGGAGGTAAGCGATCCAAGGCTTATGCCTGCCTGCATTGCGGCGGCGGCATGGAGCTTAAATTCTTCCAGCAATTTTTTCTCTATAGAGCCTTTCTGCTTTGCCACAAAGCAGCCTTTTCCTGCCACAGAATAGATTATCTCGTCATGCTCAAGTCTGCTGTAGGCTTTGGCGACTGTGTTTGGATTCAGACCCAGTTCCTTTGCCAACATTCTTGAGCTTGGCAGCTTATCGTTTTCTTTTAGCACGCCTTTTGATATAAGGCTTGAGAACTGGCTGCATATCTGTTCGTAAATAGGTGCTCTTCCTGTAAGATCAAGCGTTATCACCTTGAATACCTCCTTTCGTTGGGGCGTATCTCTATATTCCCCTCAGTTTGTTGCAAAAGTGTCAAATCAACGGGCGAACACTGTTCGCCCCTACATACAAACAGCGTATTTACGTCAATTGTACCGCTTGTTTGAACCTTTTTCAACTCTCTCAGGGGTGTATCTCTATGCCCCATTGTCTTGTTGTTTCTTTTCATTTGTCCTGTACAGAATGTGTACTAACTGTATTATCTGTTGTAGTACACTTAGAGTATACAGCCATACACTTCATTTGTCAAGTCGTATGATGATTTTTCGGCGAATTATACAAATGGGCAGAAGCTTCATAGGGAGAAGTATATAAAAGTTGGGTGTAAAATGACGAGAAATATTATTAAAATGTAAAAAATGTGTTTAAAGGGCTTTGGGGCTATTGACAGGGAAGAAAAATAGTGCTATACTTTAATACATAAAAGCTTAAAAGCATAAAATCTTTAAAGCAATGAACTTATACAGACATGGTAAGGGTCTGTTTTGGGAAAGGAAGTAATCACAATGGCAAATCAGGCAAAGACAATAAATCAGAAAGGTGACCTTATGTCATATCGTCCTGATATAAAGCTTCTGGACGCAACTATCCGTGACGGAGGTCTTGTAAATAATTTTGGATTTTCAGACGAGTTTGTAAAAGAACTCTATAAAACTAACATAAAATCAGGCGTTGAATACATGGAGTTCGGCTACAAGGCTTCTAAGGAGCTTTTTGACGTCAAGGGGTTCGGTAAGTGGAAGTTCTGTGATGAGGAGGATATCAGAGCTATCGTGGGCGAGAATGACAGCCCTCTGAAGCTTTCTGTTATGGCTGACGTTGGCAGATGTGATTTCAAGAAAGATATCCTGCCAAAGAGTGAGAGCGTTATCGACATGATAAGGATCGCAACATATACTCATCAGATGCCTGGTGCGCTGGAGATGATAAATTACTGTCACGATATGGGCTATGAAACTACTATCAACATCATGGCTGTTTCTGCAAGCCGTGAGGACGATATCGCACAGGCTCTTGACCTTGTGGCAAAAAGCCCTGTTGACGTTATTTATCTTGTTGACAGCTACGGCTCACTTTTCCCAGAGCAGGTGAGAAGACTTACTGCGCAGTATTGCGAGGTGGCTGAGGCTAGTGGCAAAAAGGTGGGCGTTCATATGCACAACAATCAGCAGCTCGCTTTTGCAAACACTATCGAGAGCATTTCTCACGGCGCAAGCTTTGCGGACGCTACAATGAGCGGAATGGGCAGAGGTGCAGGAAACTGCTTCATGGAGCAGATGCTCAGCTTCCTGAGAAACCCTAACTACAAGCTTACTCCTACACTGAAATTTGTTGAAAAGTACGTTGCTGAGGAGAGGGCAAAAGGTTCACAGTGGGGCTATGACGTGCCTTATATGCTCACAGGTGCGCTCAACCGTCACCCTCGTGTGGCTATCGCATTCCTGAAGGATAACAGAACAGATTACAACGAATTGTACATGGATCTTCTTAACGAGTTGTCATAAAATCATTCTTCATATAAACGGCGTTTCCATAGTGATGTGGGACGCCGTTTTTGTGTTGCATAATTTTTTATCATATGTTATAATTATTTTATGTTTTCATAAAACCTTTTGGCGGATATCTCGTCATTATAGATGAAAGGACTTTCAATGAAGTTAGGCGTGCCTTGTGAGGTGTTGCTTAAATGTAAGGGGGCGGAAAAATGGAGGACAGCAGGATAATTGAGCTTTATGAAAGCAGAGATCAGCAGGCTATTTCACAATCGGATATAAAATACGGCGGATACTGTTATTCTGTGGGCTACAATATTCTTGGAGTCAGGGAGGACACGGAGGAGTTCGTTAACGAAACTTGGCTCAGGGCATGGAACTCCATTCCGCCACAGAAACCCAGAATGCTGTCGGCATTTTTCGGGCGGATAACAAGAAATATCGCATTTGACAGATATCGTGCGTCAAAGGCCGCAAAGCGTGGAAAAGGTGAGATAGCGGCGGTCTTGGAGGAGCTTGACGAGTGCATACCTGACAATGACACCACCGAGAGTCTCTGCGATGGCAGACATCTTGAGGGGCTTATAAACGAATTTCTTGGCGAGTTGCAGGAGAGAGACAGAAATATATTTCTCCAGCGATATTGGTTTGCAACGCCTATAAAAGAGATATCAAAAAAGTATGCTATGAACCTGAACACAGTTAAGGCGAGCCTTTTCAGAAGCAGAAATAAGTTAAAGGCTTTGCTTGAAAAGGAGGGAGTTCTTTTATGAAAACAACAGGAGAGGATATTTTCAAGGCTTTGGAAAATGCTGACGAGCATTACATTGAAGAATGCAGACAGAGCGGCAGCGGCATAAAGATAAAAACCATATGGACAAAGTGGGCGGCTGTGGCGGCCTGCGGTGTTATCGCTGCGGCGACGGGTGTTATGATGTTTGCAGGCAGGTCGGACAAAGATATAAAGGCAAAGGCTTCGGCTGACCAGCAGATGGCAGACGAGGAAGCAACAGTGTCATATAGAGTTCCTTGGGACGAATATGCAATGAATGCAAAATATGAGACGTTTGAATATAACGATGTGGAATATGTTTCAATGGGACATGTTGATAAGTCTTTTCTTGACAGCAAGCTCACCACCATGACTCTTGAAACGGAAAACTATGAGACAAACAAAAAGGAAACAACAAAAGCGGATATTTATTCAATAAAGGACTTGTCACCAAGCGTTTATCTGGCGGTGGTCTTTGATGACGGCTCTGTGGCGTGGTATGATGATTGGAAATACTCACCTGATTACAAAGTCGATATGACCCTTGATGACATAATAAATGACGTAAGTCTTGAAAAAACGGCTCATGTGGACTATGCTTACAATGATGCAGAAACGGGCAGGCTCAGAAAGTATACTAATACTGACATCTCAAAGCTGCTTGACTTGTTAAAGGACGATAATGGTTCATACAATGCGGTCTATGAGGGCGATGCTTATGAGAGCGACCCTGATATTAATTTGTCGGTAACAAATGATGATGAATATTACATTGAGGGCGGAATAACAATAAGCTTCTATGTAGAAAGACTTGACGCCAACGGTACGGCTTATTTTACTGCTAACGGAGATCTGTATGTTCAGCTTTTTGCAGGAGATGTATTAAAATTTGACATAGGCGGTGAAAAGGCAGAAAAGCTTGAAAACTGGCTCAATGAGAACTGCGAATACACTGACGTAAAGAAAAACGCTGAGGTCGCTGACGATGTTGACCCTAGTGAGAAAGCTGTGACTTCTGTTGCCAAGGACGATTCTGATATGGCTGACGAAGTTGATATTGGATATATCGACTATTTTGAGGACGTTGGGGACAATACCTTTACAACAAAGGACGGCAGGCTCACGGCGAAATACTCCTATGAGGTAAGCGGAGGCGAGTTCATAAGCCATATTACCTACACAAACAACTGGGACAAGGACATGGCGCTTGACTTCACGACTGACCAGTATATCACCACAGAGGACAGTAAGGGCAATTCCACGAGCTATGGCGAAAATGGCGACAGAAACACCATGAACACTTTGCTCAAAGCCGGAGAGAGCTACACGTATGACAACAAGACGGATATTGGTGCCGACTACGTGAAAGGCACGGCAAAGATAACGCTTATCGCAAACACTGCAAGCGATAAAAACTGCAATGGAGTAAACTATGTGACGCTAAAAGATATAGAGATAGATTTTCAGTAATGAAATAGTTTAATGTATAGTGGAGAACTGAGTTTTTTCGATAAAAAAGATAAAAGCCTGTCGTATCGGACTGATACGGCAGGCTTGATTTTATTTGTGCTTGTAGACCACACGCTCTTTTACGTCTATCTGCTTGTAGGATATTTTGAAGCCTATCCATGTGGCAAATGGATAGAGAAGAGGGAATATGACGGTCATGATGAAAACAAACGGGGACATATCTTTCACGTCGGCGGAGTGGGCAGCCCAATCTATAAGAGGATAGAAGCAGGCGTCGAGAAGCTTATAGGCAGGCATGAAGTTGAACGAACCGCTGAATTTTGATATCATCAGCAGTATCATTGTTATGTAGCATGGTATGCTTGCAATAAGACCAAGTGTGAAGCCATAGTTAGGGCAATCCTTTTCACCGTGGAATGTGACCTTATTTCTGGCTTCCTCTCCCTGTTTCAGACCAAAGTCAGCCATAAGGCAGACCACTGTGAGAAGTCCTGTAAGACCGAAAATTATATTTGCCAATGCTCCGAAAGGCTTTGCAACTGCGATAAAAAAGAGAAATACGAAAATTCCGAAGAACTCTGTTTCCACCCATTTCAGCAGTGCGGTGAGTATAGCTTTTTGTTTGTTGTATTTTTCCATTTTAATACTCCCGATAAAAATAGTATAAGATGATTATACCACGTTATCGTGATATTTTCAACTGTTATGCAGATTTTTCATCTGATAATCACAAAAGCCTCGGGCAGAATAATAACATAAAAAGGAGAGTGATAGCCATGAAAAAGCGTGACAAGAGCCGTTTCCCGCAGGCTTCAGACGGCACAAAGGTATACAAGCCCCATGACGTTATCTCGGCAGGTCAGGAATATGTTGTGACGGACAATTACACTGCGCCAAACGGCAGAGTATACAATCGTCAGGAGCAGAATGCAGGCTGGGCGAGAAAATGGGTAGACGAGAACGAAAAGTAGCCGTTGAAAAACCTCCGCAGGTGTGATATAATTACAGTATATCATGATCTGCGGGGGGTATTTTTATGAAAAAGACAGCATTGGTAACAGGTGGCTCTGGTGGGATAGGCTCGGAGATATGCAGGGTGCTTGCTGAGGACGGCTGGCAGGTGGCTGTATGCTACAAGAATGGCAGGGCGGCGGCGGAAGCTTTGGTATCTGAGCTTAAAGAGCGTGGCTTATGTGCAGAGGTTTTTTACTGCGACATTGGCGACAAGGACAGTATAGATAAATGCGTGGCGGAAGTCAGGGACAGTTTGGGCTTTGTTACGCTTCTTGTAAACAACGCAGGCACAGCGGATATAGAGCTTTTCACTGACATGACTGACGAGAAGCTATGCGAGATGATGAACGTGAATCTGCTTGGCGCAATGCGTATGAGCAGGGCGGTGCTTCCTGAGATGATAAGGGAACACAGTGGAAATGTGATAAATATAACCTCCGTATGGGGCGAAAAGGGAGCTTCCTGCGAGGTTGCATACTCGGCGGCAAAGGCTGGGCTTATAGGATTTACGAAGGCGTTGGCGAGGGAAGTTGCTATAAGCGGTATAAGGGTGAACTGCGTATCCTGCGGAATGATAGACACGAAAATGAACGGCGAGCTGACGGAGGAAGATGTTCGTGTGATAGTTGATGACATACCGGCAGGCAGGATAGGCAAGCCGAGAGATGTGGCGAATGTTGTGCGTTTTCTCAGTGGAGAGGGAGCAGATTACATTCACGGGCAGGTCGTCAGAGTGGACGGGTGCTGGATATAGGTCATTCGCCGTGACGGGCATTTTACGCTGCAATTTGTGATATGATGTAATTTTGCACCGCTTTTTGAAATGTGTAGGTGAGCGATGCCGTGGTTGCCATATCCTTGATGCCAAATTATTTTAGGGTGACATTGTGTGATATTTTTCAACAATTCAACGGGCGAGAAATATCGGGCTGTCGCATTTCGGTGAAACCGAAATTGAGCCAAGCCCCTACAATTCTGAATTTCTACAAGTTCTGAGAACGGGCGACCTCAGGTCGCCCCTACAGATCATTCGGGCAAGTTTGTTGTGCCGCAAAGTCGCTTTGCTTGGTGCTTGTGCACAACTTTGGTCAGCTATGCTAATTCCTCATTCCTCACTCCTCATTCCTCATTCAGTGTGTATACTCTCCACACACATCTGCATATACTAAGTTAAAACATTTCTCCCCATCAGGACAAGGAGGTCAGTATATGGATTATCTTATGCTTGTGGATAAATTCAATCCCATAGATATGGGATTTTACGATCGTGTGGAGTTGACAGAGGTGAACGGCAAGTTTATGGAATCTCAGGCAGGAAACAGGCTCAGGCTTTTGCTCAAAAAGGCGGAAGCTGACGGCATAAAGCTGAAAATTATTTCCGCCTATCGCTCTTTTGAATATCAGCAGATGCTTTGGGAGCGTGAAGTATCTCACGAAATGTGGGGCGGTCTGAGTTATGAAAAGGCTGTGGAAAAGGTGGGCAGAACTCTTGCTCTCCCCGGGTCAAGCGAACACAACACCGGGCTTGCTGTGGATCTCGGCAGAGAGGGTGACAATGATGTGAGCGAGGATTTTTACAAGACGCCTGAATCACGGTGGCTTTGTGCAAATGCCGCAGATTTCGGCTTTATCCTTCGCTATCCTCGCCTTAAAGAGCAGATGACCGGCATTGATTTTGAGCCGTGGCATTATCGTTATGTGGGCGTTGAAGCCGCTCGTATCATTGCCGCAGGCGGGCTTTGCCTTGAGGAGTTTCTGCACTTTTACTCGGAAAAATATATCTGAAAATCCTGTGAAAATAATTGACAGAAAGAGCATTGTGTAGTATAATTATAACAAAGCTATGAGCGATAGCCGCAAGTTTTTGTATGCTATTGCGAAAGAAAGGAAGTTTTGTTATGTCAAACTATTCAAGAAAAAAGTCGTTCTGGACTTTAATGGGTGCGATGATACTTGTTGTTGCGTCAACTGCGCTTTTTGTATACAAATATTTTGAGGATAAGGAGCATGCCGAAAAGTGGAAAGACTATGAGGAGTGCGGTATACAGTAAATAACAGACAGCTTTAAAGGCACTGCTTTTTGTGAGCAGTGCCTTTGTATATCAACACAATTCATTGATGTAAAGTTTATCAAAATCGCTGAAAAAGCGTGCTTGCACTTGAAATGCGGTTTGAAATGTGATATAATAGTCGTAATGACCTGATGACAAACTTGTTCTAGGGAGGGACGTTATAATGCAGATAAGAGAATCAGCTGAAAATTATCTCGAAACGATACTTATTCTCAGCCAGCGCAAGGGCAAAGGCGAGGTAAGAAGTATAGATATAGTAAACGAACTTGAGTTTTCAAAGCCGAGCGTAAGTGTGGCAATGAAAAATCTTCGTGAGAACGGCTATATAACCGTCGACAAGGACGGTTATATTCGTTTGACAGACAAGGGCTTGGAGATAGCCGAGAAAATGTATGAGCGTCATACGTTGCTTTCACAGTGGCTCATAAAGCTTGGTGTTGACGAGAAAGTTGCAGTAGAGGACGCTTGCCGTATGGAACACGTTATCAGTGCGGAGTCCTTTGCGGCTATCAAAAAGCACACAGGTATGGCTTGATAAGATGATAATTGCCGTGGGTCTTCCTGCGGCATTTTTTTATGCAAACCAAAAAGGAGAACAGCTTTGTGCCGTTCTCCTTTTTCTGTTATTTGAATTTGTCTTTGAGCTTGTCAAAGAATGTTTTGCGCTTTGCGTAGTTCTTTTCACCGAGGGACTTTTCGTAGTCACGGAGCTTTTCTTTCTGCTCTTTGGTCAGATTGCGTGGAACTTCAACTGTTACACGAACGTAGTGGTCGCCGTGGTCGTTTCTGTTTACCTTCTTTATGCCCTTGCCTCTCAGGCGGAACACTGTGCCTGTCTGTGTACCCTCTGGCACTGTGTATTTTACCTTGCCGTCAACTGTAGGAACTGTTATCTCGTCACCGAGAGTAGCCTGTGCATAAGTAAGCGGTATCTCTGTCCACACGTCATAGCCGTCACGCTCGAAAATAGGGTCAGGTCGAACTGTAATGTTGATGTGCAGGTCGCCGTTAGGACCTCCGTTTATACCGCAGTTGCCCTCGCCGCCTACTCTAAGTGTCTGACCATCGTCGATGCCGGCAGGAACGTTTATCTCCTTTTCAGATACCTTCTTTACTCTGCCCTGACCGTTGCAGGTATGGCAAGGGTTGTCGATTATCTGACCCTTACCGCCACAGCGACTGCAAGTCGTGGTCTGAGCGATGTTTCCGAAAGGCGTTCTCTGTGTTATCCTTACTGTACCAGTGCCGTGGCAGTCAGGACAGGTCTTAGGCGAAGAACCTGCGGCTGCGCCTGTGCCGTGACAATCAGGACACTTTTCGGCTCTGTTTATGCGAAGTTTCACAGTCTTGCCCTTGCAGGCTTCCATGAAGTCAAGAACAACGTTCGCTCTTATATCCTCGCCGCGTCTTGGTGAGTTAGGGTTAGCAGAACGTCCGCCACCGAAGCCACCGCCAAATCCACCGAAAATGGAATCGAAAATATCGCCCATATCGCCAAATCCGCCGAAGCCTCCTGCACCTGCTCCACCGCCTGCACCGTAGTTCGGGTCTACGCCTGCGTGACCAAACTGGTCATATCTTGCTCTTTTATCTTTATCTGAAAGCACCTCATAAGCTTCGTTTACTTCCTTGAACTTCTCCTCGCACTCTTTGTCGCTGGGGTGAAGGTCAGGGTGATACTGCTTTGCAAGCTTACGGAATGCCTTTTTTAATTCATCGTCTGTGGCAGTTTTAGAAACGCCAAGCACTTCATAGTAATCTCTTTTTTCAGCCATATAAACGCCCATGCTCTGTAAGCTGCAGATCGTGAAAGTCTTGGGGCATGGGCTTGCCTCCTTTTTGTAAGTATAGTCCTTTCACGCTTTTCACACAGCCTTTTAATACGGCAATAGCCCCTGCTCGAAAAATCGGAGCAGAGGCAGCCGTTATGATTTATTCTGCGTCAGTAAATTCAGCGTCTATAACGTCGTCGCCACCGTTGTTTGAAGCGCCGCCGTTGCTGCCGCCATTTGCTCCGTCCATGTTGTTAGGGTCAAAGCCTGCGGCACCGCCTGCTGCCTGCTGTGCCTGTGCAGCCTGCTGATATACCTTAGTTGCAACGCCCTGGAATGTTTCCTCAAGCTCCTTGTGCTTAGCCTTGATAGCCTCGATATCAGTACCCTTGAGGGCTTCCTTAAGAGCGTCTATCTTAGCCTGGCAAGCAGACTTGTCAGCAGCGTCTACCTTGTCGCCGAACTCGCCCAGTGACTTTTCAGCCTGGAAGCAAAGCTGATCAGCAGCGTTTCTTGCGTCAACGTCCTCTTTCTTCTTAGCGTCCTCTGCTGCATATGCCTCAGCTTCCTTGACAGCCTTATCTATATCGTCCTTAGACATATTTGTTGAAGAAGTGATCGTGATGTTCTGCTCCTTGCCTGTGCCAAGATCCTTAGCGGAAACGTGTACGATACCGTTAGCGTCGATATCGAATGTTACCTCGATCTGTGGAACACCTCTTGGAGCAGGAGCGATTCCGTCAAGTCTGAACATACCGAGCTGTTTGTTGTCCTTAGCGAACTCACGCTCACCCTGAAGTACGTTGATATCAACGGCTGACTGATTATCAGCGGCAGTTGAGAATATCTGTGACTTCTTTGTAGGTATAGTGGTGTTTCTCTCGATGATCTTTGTGCAGATACCGCCCATTGTTTCAAGACCAAGTGACAGTGGAGTTACATCGAGGAGGAGCAGACCGTCCTTAACGTCGCCTGCAAGTACGCCGCCCTGATATGCAGCGCCAAGTGCTACGCACTCATCTGGGTTGATGCCCTTGAATGGCTCTTTGCCAAGGAATTTCTTAACAGCTTCCTGAACGGCTGGTATTCTTGAAGAACCGCCGACCATAAGAACCTTCTGGAGATCGTTAGCTGACAGACCAGAGTCTGAAAGTGCCTGACGAACTGGTCCCATTGTTGACTCAACAAGGTCTGCTGTCATTTCGTTGAACTTAGCCTGTGTAAGTGTCATTTCAAGATGCTTTGGACCTGTAGCGTCTGCTGTGATGAATGGGAGAGAGATAGTTGATGAAGCAGTAGAAGAAAGCTCTATCTTAGCCTTTTCAGCAGCTTCCTTGAGTCTCTGCATTGCCATTTTATCACCTGAGAGGTCAACGCCCTCAGTCTTCTTGAACTCTGCGATCATCCAGTCGATAATTCTCTGGTCGAAGTCGTCGCCGCCCAGGTGGTTGTTACCGGCTGTAGCAAGAACTTCTGTAACGCCGTCGCCCATTTCGATGATAGATACATCGAATGTACCGCCGCCAAGGTCGTAAACCATGACCTTCTGATCCTCTTCCTTATCGATACCGTAAGAAAGTGCAGCGGCTGTTGGCTCATTGATGATTCTCCTAACTGTCAGACCTGCGATCTGACCTGCGTCCTTAGTAGCCTGTCTTTGTGCGTCTGTGAAGTATGCAGGAACTGTGATAACAGCCTCTGTTACCTTTTCACCCAGATAAGCCTCAGCGTCAGCTTTCAGCTTCTGGAGTATCATAGCTGAGATCTCCTGTGGAGTGTAATCCTTGCCGCCCATGTGAGCCTTGTAGTCAGAGCCCATATGTCTCTTGATAGAAATTACAGTGTTGTCATAGTTTGTAACAGCCTGTCTTTTTGCTACCTGACCGATAAGTCTGTCGCCGTTCTTTGAAACGCCAACTACTGACGGAGTTGTTCTTGCACCCTCGCTGTTAGGGATAACAACGGCTTCGCCGCCCTCCATAACTGCTACACAAGAGTTTGTTGTACCTAAATCTATACCGATGATTTTGCTCATAAGATCAAGTCCTTTCAAAATTTACTTAATTTATATCAAGACCTTAAGTCCCGATGTCTTTGTTTATGGGTTTGCTACTATTACCATTGCGTGTCTTATGACCTTGCCGCCTATGGTATAGCCGTTTTGAAGCACCTGTGCCACAATATTTTCACCGAGGTCAGGGTCGTCAACTGTGCTGACAGCCGTTGCAACGTTCGGGTCAAATTCCTTGCCCGCAAGCTCCATTACCTCAACGTTGAGCTTTTTCAGAGCGTCGCTGAACTGATTGAAGATCATTTCAACACCCTGTTTATAAACTGCGTCCTGAGTTTCTGTGCCTAACGCTCTTTCAAAGTTGTCAAACACCGGCAGGAAACCGTTTATCACATTTCCCTTTGCTGTGTCTGTAAGCTCCAGTCTTTCCTTTGCGCTTCTTTTTCTGAAGTTATCATATTCAGCCATAAGTCTGAGATACTTGTCATTTGCTTCGGCAAGCTCTTTTTTCAGCTTTTCTGTTTCGCTCTCCTCCGCCTTTTTCTTTGTATCCTCAGTGGCATTTTCTGCGGTATCCGCCGCTTCTTTCACTTCTTCGCTTTCAGCAGAGGTGTTTTCCTCTTTTTCAAGCTCGGTGTCCTTTTCAGTTTCCTTACTCAATTTACGCCGCCTGCCTTTCTTTTTATTCATTTTCGTCATCTTCTTTGTTTTGCTCTTGTGGCTTTTCGGATATCATTTCCGATATCTTTCCTGTGAAATACTCGAGATATGGGATAAACTTCGCATAGTCGAGCCTCATAGGTCCTATAAGCCCCAGCGCACCTGCTGTTTTGCCGTCCTTTGAGAACGGAGCTGTTATAATAGAGGAGTTGTGGATAACAAACCCGTCACGCTCAGGGGAGAACATAACGTGAAGCCCTGAGAACGTATCGTCAATAAATCCTTTAAGCTCCTTCTGATTATCGAGAAAGCTTATTATCTCATTTTGGTTGAAGTCCTTGCAGGTGAGAAGATTACTCTGACCTTTGATAGATACGCTGCTCATTTCCTTTGTCATCTTCATGATCTCGGAAACAAGAGGTGAAAGGGTCATCATGTACGTTCCCATTGCTTCTGTGAGCTTTTCAAGATAAGCGTCCGAAAGACTGTCGATAGGCACGCCGTTGAGATTTTCCTTTACGAAGTTATCAAAAAACTCAAGCTGATCCTGACTGAGGTCGAACTCCAATCGGCAAACCTTATTCTTAATAGAGCCGTTGGATGTTATCATCAAAATAACGTACATTCTCTTTCCTGTAGGTATTACCTCTACCTTTGAGATAAGCGAGAACTTTGGCGTTGCGTTTGCGACCACCGCCGCACATTTCGTAAGATCCGCCAATGCCATTGAAGCCTTGTTCACAAGGTCTTCCTCTGTGACATATTCCTGCGGTATCATTGAATCCAGCATCTTCTTTTCATTTGCTGTAAGCTGGTTCTGCTCCATGAGCTGGTCAACATAAAGCCTGTAGCCCTTATATGTTGGTATTCTGCCTGCGGAGGTGTGTGGCTGTTCGAGATAGCCTTGCTTCTCAAGCTCTGCCATTTCATTTCTTATGGTCGCTGAGGACGCTTTGACGTGAGCCATTATCGCCTTTGAGCCTACAGGCTCGCCTGTTACGATATATTCATTGACTACCGCTGAAAGTATTTTCAGCTTGCGGTCGTCCATTTGCTCACCACCCGTTCTTCTTGTTAGCACTTATTGTATTTAAGTGTTAGCACTCTTTCTTCTCGAGTGCTAAGTATAGTTTATACCCTTTTGACGATTTTGTCAAGGGGTTTAAGACTATTTTTCTCACAAATTTCAAAAATATTTGAACTTCTTTTCCGTCATATTGCACAACACTTTGCTGAAAATGCAAAAAAAGCGGGCAGACCGCAGTGGTCTGTCCGCCCGATGTTGGAAAAAGATCAGATAAAATTATTCTTTTGTATAAGCAGAAAGATCAGGAACAGCAAGCAGGCTGTCGTCTGCTTCGCCCATGGAATCTACAGTGAAGTAAACTGCACTTGATTCGTCAGCACCCTCTGGGAGCAGAACTACCTGCTTAAGGTCATATGTAGCGCCGTCAAAGCCGTAAACTATCTGACCCTCACCGCCTGAAACACTGCTGTCGAGGTTATAATACTCGTGAACAACGTTTGTTGTTGTGTCAATATATGCGTGGTCGAAATCGAGTGTCGCTCCGAAAAGTATGTCGGCTGCCTTCAACTCGTTTTCGTCAAAGTCCTCGATACTGTAGGTGGTCGTGCCTTCTGAAACGTTGTAAAGCTTTCCGTCGCCAGGGCAAACTGTGTATGACTTCATGCCCTGAACTGTGAGTGCCTGATAAGCCTTGCCGTCCTTTATGCAGATAGTATACTTTGTGCCGTTGTTTGACATCTGACCTGTAAGGTTCGCAAGATAGTTGCCCTCATACTTGTCTTTCATCTGCTCGAAAGCTCTGAAATTACCGTCAACGTCATAATCCGTTGTGCCTACGTTTGCGGAAGTGCTGTCAGCAGTGCTTTCAGCAGGAGCGGTAGACTCTGCGGCAGCCGTTGTTGTAGTAGTTGTTTCAGCCTTTGAAGAGCTTGCAGTATCGTTCCCAGTGCAGCCTGCCATTGCTGTACACATTGCCAAAGCTGCAATAATAGTTACCATTTTCTTGTTCATAATATTTTGCCTCCGAAAAATGACAAGAATTACTCGGCTGACTCAGCGCCTGACTCAACATCGAGTTCAGCGTCATAAGGTATATCTTCAGTGTCCTTATCGAAAGACTGCTCTGTCCAACTGTCAAAATCGTCAGGGAGCTTGACCTCAACGTTTTCAGTTGTGAATGAGTTTACTGTAACAGTAGTCGTTGAGCCGTCAGAGATAGTTTCTATCTTAACAATATCCTTTGTGTCAGCATTGAAGTAATACTTGAATGTTGTTGTGAAAGAATAATCGTCAGAATCGCTTGTGTCGAGAGTTACGCCTGATTCAAGCTCGATATCAGGATCTTCTGTGCTTTCAAAAGTTTCGCAGATAAGACCGTCGTCAGTTGTTTCAGAGCTTATGAACTTGTAGCTGTCGTTAATGCCGTAGCCTATCTCGCTCTTGAAGTCGTCGATAGATTCTTCCATATCAACAGTGTAATACGTTTTTGACTCGCTGTCAAGTGTGTACATAACTCCGTCGATATTATAGATATCCATATCCACGCCCATAAAGTTCATTTTCATGTGCATATTGCCGCCTGATATCTCAACAACAGCTGATGAATTGTCATATTCGCTTGCCACTGTCATGTCGATAGCAAGGCTCTCACCCTGTATCTTCTTTGTATACTGCGCTGTGAGAGTATCCTCGAGATCTGTGGCTGTGCCTGCTTCTGAAGCAGTTGACTCTTCAGCGGCTGCGCTTGTTTCTGTCTTTGATGTGCTGTCTGCTTTTGATGAGCTTGAAGAATTGCTGTCAGAACAGCCTGCCATTACTGCGCATGACATTATAAGTGAAACGAGAAGTGCAGTTATTTTTTTCATTATAAATACCTCTTTCTAAAGTTTTAATAAATTATTATTGTTATATAACCTATACTCAAAACTATAACATATTTCACAAATAACGTCAATAGATTTTGTGAAATATTTTTTCCTTTTCGTATCGAACCACAAATCAGCAAAGCTAAGAAAGCATGATTTAGGTATTTATAATCAAACATATTTGTGGTATAATGTGAATAGTAAGAATAAAAGGAGCGAATTATGAGATACGATAATATACATAAAGGCAAATTTCTATCAAGGCCGAATAGGTTTATCGCCAACGTTGAGATAGACGGCAAAGCCGAGGTCTGCCATGTGAAAAATACGGGCAGATGCAAAGAACTTTTGGTGGAGGGGTGTACAGTTTGGCTTGAACATTCAGACAGTGCTTCAAGAAAGACCGCTTTTGACCTTGTTGCAGTGGAAAAAGGTGACAGGCTCATAAACATGGACAGCCAAGCCCCGAATAAGGCGGTAGGGGAGTGGCTGAGAGAGAAAAATCCTTTCGGCGAGGGCTTCTCGGTCTATCCCGAAAAGAAATACGGCAATTCACGCTTTGACTTTTACTTAGAGTCGCAGGATAGGAAGATCTTCATGGAGGTAAAGGGCTGTACGCTGGAGAAAGACGGCGTTGTGCTTTTCCCTGACGCTCCTACCCTCCGTGGGGTGAAGCATATAGAGGAGCTTTCTCACTGCCTTGATGAGGGATATGAGTCTTATATAATGATACTCGTTCAGATGAGCGATGTGAAATATTTCACTCCAAATTATGACACTCACCCTGAGTTCGGAGAGGCTTTGGAGAAAGCTTCCCGAAAGGACGTGAAGATACTATGCTATGACTGCAACGTGACCCATGACTCTATGACAGTGGGCAAGCCTGTTAAGGTGAAGCTGGGCAGGTAATATGACGGCTCGTCCTGCATATACATTATAATACTAAGATGTATATGGGAGTGACAGCATTGGATATAAAGAAAGTCTGCCTGCGTTGTGTTGCAGTTATAATTGTGGCGTTCGTTATGCCAACGGGGATATGGCTTTATGCAAGATCTGCAAGCAGGTTCGGCAGGGTGGCGGCTGTGGCGGCAGGGGTGGCTATGGGAGAATACAAGCCTTGTTTCGCTATGGAAAGTGAAACGGACACGGCATCAAAGCCTGTGGTATCAAACAAGCTTGAAGCGGCAGTGGTGTCAAAGCACAGTATATGGGATATGGATATGGCGCCGCAGGAAAGGCAGACGCCCTCAAAAAGCGCAGAAGTGCCAAGTCCTTTGCCTGCTCAGGACGTGACGGACAAGATACCATATCCTGCAAGCATGGAGGGAAATGACGGTGTTATAGAAAAATACACCTACGGCAGATATGACGGCGAGCAGTATTTCGACCTTGACGGCGGCGGTCAGGTGAGGAACTGCACTGACCTTTCAAATGATGAGCTTTATGAGGAAAGCTCAAAGCCGTATGATTTTCAAATAGACGGAAATTCCTCTGAGCCGCAGATACTTATTTATCACACCCACGCCACGGAAAGCTTTGAGCCCACAGACAAAGACCACTATGACAGCTCCTTTTCCTGTAAGACCACCGACCCTGAAATGAATATGCTGTCGGTAGGGGACAAGATATGCGAACAGCTTGACAAAGCAGGCGTTGCGTATATCCACGATACACTTGTGCATGATTATCCCAGCTATGACGGCTCTTACGATTCAAGCCGAATGGCGGTAAAGCAGATATTGGAGGAGTACCCCTCTATAAAGGTATGCCTTGACGTTCACCGTGACGGCATAGAGCGTGAGGACGGCACAAGGCTCGCACCTGTGGCGGAGATAGATGGCAGGGAAGCGGCTCAGCTTATGATAATATCAGGGTGTGATGACGGCACTATGGGTATGCCTGACTATATGAAGAATTTTCACTTCGCCTGTGCCTTGCAGTCGGCTTTGGAGAGCGATTGGCAGGGGCTTACAAGGCCTGTTCTTTTCGACTATCGCCACTATAATCAGGACTTGACCACCGGCTCGCTTCTTATAGAGGTGGGAAGCCACGGCAATTCTATCACTCAGGCACAGTATACAGGCGAGCTTATAGGAAAGACCTTGGGTGAGATGTTCGGGGAAGAATAGGTGCAATAACGCACAAAATATGTGTGGCGAATTGTCTTAAAATGCCGAAAATACGGCTTTTAGCGGTTGATTTCTTGACAAGGACGGGGTTTTGCGTTATAATAAAAGGGACTACATAAACGTTACAGCGTGAGAAATATATAATACGCTTATATTTTGGAGAACTGATATTATGAAAAAAATTTACCCCATGAAAAGAATAGCCGCAGGCTGTATGGCTCTGTGCATAGCTTTTGCCGCCTTTGGTTTTTCTGACGGAAGCGTAAGTGATATCGCTTTGGCGGATAACGATACATACAGCAGTCAGCTTGAAGAGCTAAAAAAGCAACAGCAGGAGCTTGATAAGCAGATAGCTGACGCTGACAAAAAGCTTGCCGACGAGCAGGACAACCTTGAGGCTATAAAGAAAAAATATAAGTCCATACAGAAAAAGATAGCAAATTCAGAGAAATATTCCTCTGAGCTTGAAGATCAAATGGCAGAGCTTGACGGCAAACAGCTTGACACTCAGCACAGCCTTGACTTGCAGGAAACTGCAATAAACGAGGGCAAGGACGATTTTATGGAGCGTATTCGTGCAATGTATGTTGCAGGCGGAGCAGATTCGTACACGAACGTGCTGATAAATTCATCTGATTTTTATGACATTCTTATGAGGATAGAGCTTGTGACGAGAGTTGCAAAGCACGATAATGACGAGCTTAACGAGCTTTTGGATCAGTATAAAAAGCTTGAAAAGACCAAGGCGGAGCTTGATGAGCAGATAAAACAGCTCAAAGCAAAGGCTGAGGAATATGCCAAGGAGCAGAAAACTTTGGCGTGCGAGCAGGCGGAGCTTCTGAAAATGGAGCAGGAGTCGGGCAAGCTTATCGAGCAGATAAAGAACGATAAGAGCGACCTTGAAAATAAGTCACAGCAGGTGGACAATAAGTATTCGGAGGTGTCCTCAAAGGCGAATACCACCACGACTACGACCACCACCAAGAAAAAGACTACCACCACCAAAAAGAGTGGCAACAGCGGTGAAAAGACCACTACCACGAAGAAGCCGGCTCAGACGGAAAAGCCTGACGAAACTACGGTTCAGACTACCACAACTCCGCAGGAAACAGCTAAGCCAAAGCCTGAAACAAGCAAAAAGACCACTACCACCACAACAGCAGCGCCTGCACCTAAGCCTGATAATTCAAGCAGTTCTAAAATAGACACTGTTGTTTCATATGCCAAAAGCATGGTGGGCGGAGCGTATGTATGGGGCGGTTCGCAGTTTGGTGCAACGGATTGTTCGGGTCTTGTGATGCTCTCGTTCGCACAGGTGGGAATAAATCTTCCGCACTATGCGGCTTCGCAGGCTTTATACGGCACTACAGTTTCATATAACAACATGAAGAAGGGCGACGTTATCTTCTTTGGCGGAGCGTCGATCTCGAGCATTTACCACGTTGCTATCTATATCGGCGACGGCAAAATGGTACACGCCCAGAACACTGACACTGGTATCGTTATTTCAAATGTTGAGTATTTTTCAAGATACAACAACATCACTATAATCAAAAGACTTATATAACGTAAAAACGCAGTCTGCAAGGGCTGCGTTTTTTATATCTATAATTATTCAACAGAAAACGCCACGAAAATTCATATAAAATTACTTAAATGTGAACATTCATTTTCAAACCTATTGACAAAGCTAAGTATTTGTGATATAATTAAATCAAATAAAGATTGTAGGCTTTGATAACAATTGCTGTACAAAACAGCAGTAAGGCAGGGGGAAGAATAATGGATAGTCTGAAAACGTGTTTTTTTGGCGGCTATGATAAGCTTGATACATTAAAATATATCGACACCATAACAAGCGAGATCTATATGCTGGAGTCGGCTATCGAAAAGAAAAAAAACGGTGATAACTTTGTTATCCCCGGAGAAACAGGTCAGCGAAAGCTTAAAGGTTCAGCGCTTGGTGGATTTGCAAAGCCTGATGTGGACAGCTACATCTGTGCGCTTCTTGGAAAGGCGGCTGAGCTTCGTGAAAAGCTTTGCAGCTAACGGCTAATAAAGGCAAAAAATATCCGCAGAGGTCATTTTATATGGCTTCTGCGGTTTTTTGTCGTATCTTGTCTTAAAAGAGCAATAAAAAAATTAATACCCACTTCCATCGGCTGAAATGAGCATTAATTTTTTATAGAATTATGAAAGGGATTCTTTGGTATTTGGTAAAACCTAAAGACGAGGAAATGTATCAGCGACTTGGGGAATCGCAGAGGGAAAGAAGATAAAAAACCTGACTTTAAGTTTTACCAATTACCAAAGCTTTTTTGTATCTTCTGCTGTGATTATATAATACCAGTTCTGTGTGAACCGAATATGAATTTTCAGGGGATTTCGGAGAGTTTTTTGAAAAAAATAAATGTTAATCACCAGTTCACAATTATAAGCTATAATGTCATTATTGGGGAATTTTTTTACGAGGGAGGATATTTTATGTTTCAGATACTTGTGGTGGAGGACGACGCAAGCCTTAGAAAGCTCATGTCTGCCGCACTTAAACAGCATGGTTATGTGACTTTTCTTGCAAATGACGGTCTGGAGGCTTTGGACGTTCTTGAAAAAACGAATATAGACCTTATAATTTCAGATATAATGATGCCGAATATGGACGGCTACGAGCTTACAAGACAGCTCAGAAAGGCTGATTTCAACCTGCCTATACTTATGGTCACCGCAAAGGAGACCTTCGAGGACAAGCAGGAGGGCTTTTCTGCCGGCACAGACGATTATATGGTAAAGCCTATTGATATAAATGAGATGATACTCCGTGTGGGTGCGCTTTTAAGGCGTTCAAAAATGGCGTCGGAACATTCTCTTACTGTGGGAAACTGCGTGCTTGATTATGACGCTATGAGCGTGGCGGTTGACGGCGGAGCGGCGGAAACTATACCGCAAATGGAGTTCAAACTGCTTTTTAAACTGCTCAGCTACCCTGACAAGATATTCACACGCCGCCAGCTCCTTGACGAGCTTTGGGGCATGGATAAGGACGTTGACGAGCGTACTGTTGACGTTCACGTTAAAAGGCTGAGAGAGCGTTACGGAAGCTGTGAGTCATTCGATATTGTCACGGTTCGTGGACTTGGCTATAAGGCTGTGAAAAAGCAGTGACGGATAAGCTTGAGGGGTGAGGGGTTTGGATAAGAAAAAGACCAAAAATAAAACAAGTTTGCAGTTCAAGCTGACTCTTATGTTTTTCTTTGTGATGCTGGTGTCGGCTTCTATATCGGTGTCAGTGCTTGTAATGGTGTGCAGTCCTGTAATGAAAAGCAATGCCGAACAGCAGTTGGTGGAGCTTTCCATGGCAATGGATCAGCTTGAAGAAAAGGGCGGATTCACTGTGGACGAGATAGTTTCCATTGTGAATAATTCAGCCTATAGTCTGTCGGTGGTGGATAAAAACGATTCAAGAGTACACGACCATTTTGCAGATATCGTGCATAAGGGATATTATGTGTCCTCAGAGGGCGTTGTGCCTAATGCAACTATAATCTCCCAGGTCTATGATAAGTTCGTTATCATAGACAGCTTTTCAAGCGACAGCGTTTACTGGGTAGTAAATCTTGTTGTCATCATTGCTTTTATGGTCTGTATCGTTATCGGTACTATTATAACAGCGTTCATGAGCCGAAGTATTATACAGCCTATACGAGATCTTAGTGCGGCGGCGGCTGAGATAGCAAAGGGCAATTTTAAGGTAAGAGTAAGAGAGCCGTCTGATCCTGAATACAGCATACTTGCGCAGAACTTTAACAAAATGGCTGAGGAGCTTGCAGGTACGGAAACGCTGAGAGGTGACTTTATCTCAAACGTTTCCCACGAGTTCAAAACGCCTCTGGCTTCCATACAGGGCTTTGCAAAGCTTCTGCAATCTGACGATATAACCGAGCAGGAGCGTGAGGAATACACGCAGATAATAATCGACGAAACATCACGGCTTTCAAAGCTTTCGTCAAATATTTTGAGGCTCACAAAGCTTGAAAATCAGAAAACAGTGGGCAAAAAGACAAGATTTTCTCTTGACGAGCAGATAAGAAAAATACTTCTTGTGCTTGAACCTGAGTGGTCGAAGAAAAAAATCGACCTTGATATCGACCTTGAGGATATCATGTATGTGGGAAGTGAGGAGCTTATGGCGCAGATATGGCAGAATATCATCAACAACGCTATCAAGTTCACCCCGGAGGGCGGAAAGATAAGCGTGAAGCTTTTCCGCAACGAGAAGAATATTTCGGCGGAGATATGGGACAACGGTCCGTCTATAGCTCCTGACGTAAAGGCGAAGATATTTGATAAGTTCTATCAGGGCGACCGCTCCCGTGCAACAGAGGGCAACGGTCTTGGACTTGCACTTGTAAAAAGGATAATCGAGCTTTCCGAGGGAAGCATAGAGGTAGAAAACGATATGAAAAAAGGCGGCGTTTGCTTCCGCATAAGCCTGCCTTATCTTATTGAGGATATGATGTAGTGTAGGGGCAACCTTGGGTCTCCCGCCTATCACATCCCATTATACATACGAAGATTTTTTGCAAACAAAAAGGAGCAGTTCATTGCGAATTGCTCCTTTTATCTGTCTATCATATTTTAGAATAGACTTGCCACAAAGCCTGCTGCCACACCGAAAACATAAAGTATTCCCATTATGGCGAAATTCTCTTTCATGTTGTGCTTGTTGGTCTTGAAAAGCACCAGAAGTCCCACTCCTGCCCCTGTGCAAAGTCCTGCGATAAGCGAGCCGAAGCTCACAACGCCCTCGATATAAAGCTGAGTGAGAACAACAGAAGCCGCACAGTTCGGGATAAAGCCTATTATGCCTGCTATGAACGGCTGAACTATGCTGTCAGACATAAGCAGGGTCTTTACTGTGTCCTCTCCTGCAAACTCCATTACCGCACCGAGAATAAGGTTTACCGCAAATATAAAAAGTATTATGCTTACAGTGTGGTGAAGTGCCGAGTGCAAAATACTGTGGTGTTCGCAGTCGCAGTCCTCGCATATCTCCTTGAAAGGCTCTTCGTCCTGCTTTTTGCCCATAAGCTTTAAGATAAGGTCAACAAGCACACCTGCTATTATAGCCACAGCTACTTTTATAAGAATAAGCTGCCAAAGCTTGCCGGCAAATGCAGGGTTTGCTATCATCATTGGTATTGCCTCGTCGCTTGTGGCAAGGTATACCGAAATGAGAGTTCCCATTGTGATGAGCCTGCCTGAGTAAAGGTTGGAAGCCACAACGGAAAATCCGCACTGCGGCACTGCTCCAAGTATGCTTCCTCCTATCGCACCAAAAGGTCCCATTTTTCTAAGAGCCTTTCCAAGCTTGTCGGCAGAACGATGCTCTATATACTCTATAAGCAGATAAACTCCGAACAGAAAAGGCAGGATCTTAAGGCTGTCTATTAATGCGTCAAGAAAAACGTCAACTAAAGTTTCAAACATATATCTATCTCCTGTAAATTATCTATGGTTTTAAAACGGTTTTTATGTCAACTCGACTATTATACAATATTTATTCACCCTTGTCAATCTTATGTTTATATGATAATCTGTTCATTTGTTTACCCTTTTCAGCGACAAAAAACGAGCGAAATTGCTCCGCCCGTTTGATGTTTTTATTCTGTTTTATACAGAACGCTTTGTAAAGCCGTCCCATGCGGTGAGTAGGAACACCACCATGTGTGCTATAAGAACGCCCACGGCAAAGGTCAGGCTGTGCTGAGCAAATATCGAGTAGCCCTTTGAGATAGAGGCAAGGTCTGTGTTTGCGAACACAAGGAATCTTGCCCAATCCTGTCCAAGCTGACCCAAAAGCTGTGTGACCGTTGAGCCTATGCACATTGTGAATACGCTGACGCCGATAGCAAGGGCTGTGCTTCTTACAAGTGACGAGATAGCGAACGCCAGTGTTGACATTACCACCATTTCAACGCTTTTCATCAGATATTGCTCTGCCGCATAAAGCAGTGTAGGCATTTCCTTTACATCGCCGCCGCTTACATAGATATAAGGCGTTGAGAAGCCGTCAAAGCCGAGCATAAGCCCTGTGATAGGTATCATCACAACGAAAAGTATGCAAAGCATTATGTAACCCACTGTGATGACAGTGAAGTATTTTGACATGAGTATCTTCCAGCGTTTAACAGGGTTTATAAGCAGGAACTTGACAGTTCCCTGTGAAAATTCAGAGGATACAATGCCGCCTGCGATAACGATAGCAAGCAGTGCGACTACCGTTACAAGGGAGGTGCTTGTGAGGAACACTGTCCAGAATGTTATCTGCTCAGGCTCGTCTGTTTCAAACAGCGTCATTTGGTTTGCTGTGTTGTCGAGCTTATCATTGTCAAGCTGATAGAGTGCAAGTTTTATATTATCCTCCAGCTTTGCTCTGCTGTTCTGTCCGTCAGACTTTGCGTCGCCCATGGTCGCAATGGTGTTTTTTGCATTTGCAACTGTCATGATAAGATCGTTTTTCTTCTCGTTTGACTTGTCAAAGGAAATATCCTTGTCCAATCTGTATTGATATTCCCACTTTTCGCCCTCTGTGAGTATGTCATTATCCAGCCTGTATTGACAGAAGCCACGCCAATCGTTGTCGTCAAGATACTTCTTTATCCCTGACATATCACCAGTGCCGTCTGCAAACACGGCTGACAGTACATCATATCTCCAATCATTGCTGTCGATATCGTTGTCTATAAGATACTGCCACATTGCGATCTCGTTAGGGTCGCCGTTTGTGTTTTTGAGCCAATCTATGGTTTCCTGATAATCACCAGTTGCGTCATAGCTTGAATAGTTATTGCTCTCCATATTGTGCTTTGCAAAAAGTGCAATGCCTGAAAGTCCAAGCGCACATATTATTATAAGCACGATCATTATTTTTGTGGATAGCTTTTTGAAAACCTTTATGTACTCGTTTTTCACAAGTCTGAAAAATCTAGCCAATCTGTACGCCCCCTTCCTTTCCTCCTGTAAGCTCGATGAATACGTCCTCAAGCTTCTTGTTCTCTCTGCGGTGAACAGTGTAAAGTGAAACTCCGCCCTCGATAAGCGTCTTGTTCACCGACGCTATCTTTTTCTTCTCTATCTCCGCAGGGATAGAAAGGACAACTGCACCTGTTTCCTTGTCGATACGCTTGCCCTCGTCTGCGAGCATTATAAGATCCATAGCCTTTTGCGGGTCGTCAACTTCAAGTACATATTCAGCAATTGAGCTGTCAGACTGTGAGATAAGCTCCTCCATTGTGTATGAGCCTATCATTTTTCCGTTTGCGATAATGCCCACTCTGTCGCACATCATTTCCATTTCGCTCATGAGATGTGACGATACCACAACGCAAGTGCCTTCCTTGTGAGCAAGCTCTTTAAGTATGTCACGAAGCTCCTTTATGCCCTGCGGGTCAAGACCGTTGGTAGGCTCGTCAAGGATAAGAAGCTTTGGTCTGTGAAGGATAGCCTGCGCAACGCCAAGACGCTGACGCATACCCAGAGAGTATTTCGACACCTTGTCATTAATGCGGTTTGAAAGCCTTACAAGCTCCACCACCTCTTTGATACGCTCCTCAGTTACTCCCTCTCTCATTCTTGCATACTGACGTAGGTTTTCAAGTCCCGAGAGATATTTATACATCTCAGGGTTTTCAACAATGCCTCCAACGTTCGCCATTGCGCCCTCAAAGTCTTTTCTGATATCCTTTCCGTTAATGGATATCTCCCCCTCGTCAAGCTGTAAAAGTCCCACTGCTATCTTTATAGTTGTGGTCTTTCCTGCACCGTTAGGACCGAGAAAGCCGTAGACCTCGCCACTGTAACACTCCATGTCTATGCTGTGAAGTATCTGCTTTTTGCCAAGGGTCTTGTTAAGCCCCTTTATCTTTAGAATAGTATCACTCAACGCTGTCTGCCCCCTCGCTGTCGGTATTTTCTGCACTGCTGTCCGGAACTATCTCAGACTCAGACTTGCTTTCATCAGCCACGCTGTCACTGTTGTTATCATCAAAGCTGTAATCCTCGCCATATCCGTAGTCGCTGGACGTTGCTATCTTCCAGCCGTCAGAGGTACGCAAAAGATAAAATTCAGCATTTTCATAACTGAAAATCGCCTTGTATGAAGATGTGCTAGGCTCATAGTTGTCGGAATTTGTGTAGTTACCGCTTGTCATGGTGCTTATGCCGTTGGTTGTGAGAAAAGTTGGGTCGCCCTTTGATACGTCATAGCACACATTGTATATCATAGTGACCTTTGCTCCGTCGGCTCCACTCTTGTTTATTGACATCTCTTTTATGTCATACTCAGCCGAGGTGATATCTCCTCCTTGCGTTGCAACTTCAGCTTGGTTTATTTCGTCCAGAAGTCCTGACTTTGACGAAGCGTACTCATTGTCAGAAGTGGTGTAGTCAGCATAATGCTTATCCACAAAATCTGTAAGTTGACTTTTTAACTTATCACTGCTTCCAACGTTTGCACTTGTCAAGTCTGCGATATAATCCCTCATGGTCTGTTCTATCTCAGGCTTGGAAGTCTTGAACTGGTTGTTATCATACACTGAGTAGCATACAACGCCCAGCGCAAGCACACCGCCAAGAACCAGACCTCTGTTTATGTTTCTTAGTTTCAAAGTTTCTCCTCCTTGTGTTTTGTCTTTTTTTCAGACGTATTTTTTAGTGGCATATATAAGTTTATCATAACCCTTTCCAACTGTCAACCGCTTTAAGAAACGCTTAAGATTTTCATAAGACAACCATACAGACCATAAGATAAAATACGTTCTTTGTTTAAATATCTGTAGTGGTGAACAGTTCGCTCTCCTTATTAGCGTATTTGCAAGCAAAGCAAAAAGGCGGTGGGACACGCACGATAACGTATCCCACCGCCTATATGGAATGAGGAAAATTATCCTTTTTATAAAAACAGCTTCAGGTCATTCTCTGCCTTTTTCGGTTCTTTAAGACTTATGCTCCTTACATGACACATGGCCGTTTATCTGTGCACATCGTACGGAAGA
>ERZ779656.48-NODE-48-length-96098-cov-20.753079_pt1 | contig 96098 bp, 88 predicted proteins | sample MGYA00511102_ERZ779656 | MGnify/ENA primary metagenome ERZ779656 (study PRJEB29588, sample SAMEA2143980) | human gut metagenome | biome: human gut; feature: human-associated habitat; material: faeces | place: Denmark | collected 2008/2010 ... | reverse complement strand
AATTTTGATATATCAAAATTTGTACATCGTAAACCCCTGTTCGGCCACGAATTCCGGTAGTTTGACACTTTAAAATCCGAAAAAAGTTAAAAATATTTGATAGAGTTCGTTCAGAACTCTTTTTTTTGTCAAATTTATTTCCTATATTTGTAATGCCTTTGTGATGCTTATTAGGTTTTACAGATATGATTCTAAAGACTTTGTCAATGGGCAAGCAGCCCGTCTATTATGTTCAGAAGAGTTACCGCAACGAAAACGGTAAGCCTTCCACCAAATATGTAGAGCGCCTCGGCACTCTTGAGGACCTGGAGAAGCGCTTCGGGGGAGAAGATCCCATCGGAGAAGCCAAAAAGTACGTTGCCGAGCTCACCGCCCAGGAAAAAGAGAACAGGAAGAAGATAATACTGGAGTGCAATCCCGCCGCACTCATTGACAAGAATGCCCAGCGATGTTACAATGGCGGATATCTCTTTCTCCAGAAAGTGTATCACGAACTGGGTCTGGACAAGATATGCAGAAAGATAGAGAAGCGCCACAGGAACAAGTACGACCTGGACGAGATACTTCAGACGCTGCTCTACACGAGGATACTTTATCCCGGTTCCAAGCTGTCGTCTCTCGAGGATGCAAAGCGCTTCATAGAGCAACCTAAAGTCGACATCCATCAAGTATACAGGGCGTTGTCCATCCTCGCGGAGGAAAGCGACGACATCCAGGCGGACGTATACAGGCGCAGCCTGAAACTCGGCAAGAGACGCGACAAGGTCATCTATTACGACTGCACCAACTATTATTTCGAATCGGAAGAGGAGAACGGACTCCGCCAATACGGCCATTCAAAAGAGAACAGGCCGAACCCTATAGTCCAGATGGGTCTGTTTACCGACATGGACGGCATTCCGCTTGCGTTCTGCGTCAATCCGGGAAACACGGCAGAGACCACCACGCTCCAGCCCTTGGAGGAGAAGCTCAAGGAGAAATTCGGTCTGTCAAAAGTGGTCGTCTGCACTGACGGAGGCCTGTCATCGTACGACAACAGGAAGCACGACAGTGTCGGAGAACGCTCTTTCATTACCGTCCAGTCGCTCAAGAAGCTTGAAGGCCACCTGCAGGACTGGGCCACACAGACTACGGGATGGAAACTGGTTGACTTCAGCACAAAGAACGGCCCAATGCTGTCAAAGGAGGAATACGACCTGGCCAAGTTGAATCCTGACGAATATGCGGACAGGCTATTCTGTCGGGAACGCTGGATAAAGACAAAACTCAGCAAGACGGGTGAAGAACTGGAGCAGAGACTGGTCGTGACCTTCTCGTTCAAGTACCGCGACTACCTGCGGCATATACGAGAAAAACAGATAGCGAGAGCCGAACAGAGCATAAAAAACGGCACCGCCGGCAAACTCGGCAAGGGCCAGAATGACCCCAAGCGCTTCATCAAGTGCGAGAAGTGCACCGTCGACGGCGAGGTCGCCCAGTACAGCAGCTACTCACTCAATCAGGAGATGATAGATCAGGAATCCCGTTTCGATGGCTTCTACGGCATCTGCACCGACCTTTGGGACGACGCTCCGGAAATCATAAAGGTCAATGGCGGGCGCTGGATAATCGAGGACTGCTTCAGACTTACCAAAACCGAATTCGAGGCTCGTCCCGTCTTCCTCCAACGCGACGACCGCATTACCGCACACTTCCTCACCTGCTTCCTTGCGCTCATCATATACAAGTACCTTGCGAAGAAGGTCAACCGTGCCGGAGAGAAGTTCAGCCCCGACCAGATAATCGGAACCCTACAGGACATGAACTTTCTCAAAGTAACGGGAGAAGGATACATCCCGACCTACACAAGGACCGACCTCACTAATCACCTGCATGGTTCAGCCGGCTTCAGAACCGACACCCAGATAGTCACAAAGAAGGCCATGAAGAGCATCATAGCCTCCATCAAGACTTCAAAGGATAAAAAGGACAATGACGAGGCGTAGCCGACAGGCGGTCAGCCACGGCGGACGTGGCCAGCCCACGGCCTCGGAAAGTGGGAGGTGCCTGCCGGATACAAGTTCTCGCGATAGCGAGGACGCAGGAGACGGTAGGAGGGCCGAACGAAGCAGCGCGGAGTGAGTTTCGCCGTGACTGACTGCCAGTCGGCATGAAATCACCATTGATGCATTACATACTTGCATAATTGCAAAAGCCCCAGAATCGCCATTACAGCGCTCTGGGGCCTTGATATCTTAAAATCAAAGTGTCAAAGATGGGAATTTAGCAAATGTTTCCGATAAAACTATTGATGGCAGCTTATTTTATTCAATTTTCTGTGAATTTGTAAACTCCCGTGCGTGATAAAACGTTTTCCACGCACGTCATGCCCGAAAAAGCTGCTGACGTGCGTGAATCGCCCGGTTTTACGCACGTCGCGGAGATGACTGCCATCTTTGTTTGCCGATTGACACAAATGCATTAACTTTGTTAGGCGCGAAGTGTTTAGATCCGCGAAGTGTTTAGATCAAAGGCAGTTGTAATGGAAAGTGGAAATTTCGAGTTGAATGTTGCCAGATTCATTGTAGAGAAGACGGACATGAGTCTGTTTCTTACCGGCAAAGCGGGGACGGGCAAGACCACGTTCCTGCGAGAGGTCGTGCGGAACACGAAAAAGAAATGCATCGTGCTGGCTCCTACGGGAATTGCTGCTGTCAATGCGGGGGCAATGACCATCCACTCCTTCTTTCAGTTCGGACTCGGGCCATTCGTGCAGGGAGTCATTGAACCGAAATCTGATTTTCGGATCAACAAGTCGAAATTGGAACTGATCCGTAACCTTCAGCTGCTGATAATCGATGAAGTGTCGATGGTCCGCGCGGATTTGATGGACCACATTGACGTGGAACTCCGGCGGATCCGCAGGAACAGCAAGCCTTTCGGCGGGGTACAACTTCTCCTGATCGGCGACCTGCAGCAGCTCCCGCCTATCGCTCACGGCAGTGAAGACGACCTGCTGAGACAATATTACAAGACATTGTATTTCTTCAGCAGCGCTGCACTTAAAAGCATGAAATACAGCTGCATAGAACTGAAAAACGTATATCGCCAGACAGACAGGCATTTCATAGACATCCTGAACCGTGCCAGAGAATGCACATTGACATATCAGGATATTGCCGATCTGAACGACCGGTTCATTCCGGGATTTTCACCGAAACCGGAAGAGGGTTACATCAGGCTGATGACGCATAACCGCCAGGTAGACAATATCAATGAAACGGAATTGGCAAAGCTTGACAGCCACGCATATACGTTCGAGGCAGCTGTAACGGGAACATTTCCGGAAGAGTCCTTTCCGACGGCAAACAGCCTGACATTGAAAAAAGGTGCTCAGGTAATGTTCATCAAGAATGACCCTGAACGGCGTTTTATCAACGGTACGCTGGGAGAAGTCAGAAGCATTGACAAGAACAGCATTGCCGTAAGGCTGGCAGAGTCGGGGAAGACGATTGATGTGGAGCCGATGGAATGGCAGAATATCCGCTACCAGTTCGACGAGGAGAGCAAGGAGATATCATCCAAACAGATAGGCCGTTTCAAGCAGTATCCGCTGAAGGCAGCATGGGCGATAACAATACACAAGAGTCAGGGACTTACATTCGACAAGGCCATAGTCGATGTGCACGCTGCATTTTCACCCGGCCAGGCTTACGTGGCGCTGAGCCGTTGCCGCACCTTGGAGGGACTGGTCCTGAGTGCCCCGATTTGCGCTTCGGTTTTCAGAAAGGACAATGCCGTGGATGCGTTTCTCAGCTACATTTACTGCCCTGTGGAAGAGCTCGCGTTTTCTTCCTGCTATGAGTATTTCGAGTACGAGAAAAAGCCTGAGCCAGAAGAGGTTACGCCAACGGCTGAGGTCAATGCCGATAAACGGGAAGTGCCTGTGGAAATCCCTGACACGGCTCTCGCGCGGGAGCTGAAGTCGTGGCGGTTCGAGCGCGCAAAGGAAATCGGCAAGCCCGCCTTTGTTGTCTTTTCCAATGCCGTCTTGGCCGGGATTGCGCATCTGCGTCCCACAACATTGACCGAACTCATGGAGGTGCCGGGGATAGGCCCGTCCAAGCTCAATGCTTATGGCGAGGAGATTGTCAGCATTGTCCAGAGCCATATGGAAGATGATGACCTCGGGCGTGGCGATGACGGTCAGGAAATCAGTCCGGCAGATGATTCCCATGCGCCCAAAAAGGAGAAAAAAGAGGAACTCCGCGACGAGTCCGGCAAGAAACTGAAAACTTTTGAATATTCGTATTGGCTTTATAACCAGGGCAATTCGGTGGAGCAGATCGCTGAAAAGCGTGGCCTTAATCCCACTACGATTGAAGGTCACCTGGCACGCTACGTGGCTTCCGGAGACCTTGATGTCCACGAGTTTGTAGATGCGGATACCTTGGAGAAAGTGGAAGCATATTGCGCTGAACATCCGGACGAGAAGGCATTGAAACCTATTTTCGAGCATTTCGACGCGAAGATTTCTTATGGTGCCCTCCGCATGGCCATCGCAGCCATCCGGAAAGAATAATTCCCATTTTAGATATCCGTGAATCTCCCGTGCATAAAACCGGGCGATTTACGCACGTCAGCATCATTTTGGGCAATGACGTGAGCGGAAAACGTTTTAATACGCACGTCAGCAGCAAGTTAAGTCGTCTTGTGCGTAGAAAACGTTTTATCTCGTACGGGAGGAGGAATTGGGGCGGTGAAAGATTACCGGGGATTGAGAGACAGTGTAACAAGACTGACCGGAAAAGAGAGATAGCCTGAAAAGAATCCTTAAGATAATGAAGGTTATTTTTTGAATGTTACTTAACTTTGAGGAAAAGATGATAATTTACGATGTATTACGTCAGCAAAAGATTTGAAGTGTCGGGAGCGCATTATGTGACGACGGACCGACGGACCAAGTGCGAGGAACTCCACGGACATAATTGGATAGTGATAGTGCATTGCAAGTCAATGACTTTGAACGAAGATGGAATGGTCACTGACTTCACGGTGATAAAGCAGAACATCATGTCACGCATTGACCATAAGAACCTCAATGAGGTGCTGCCATTCAGCCCGACGGCGGAGAATATCGCCAAATGGATATGCGACGAGACCGAAAACTGCTACAAGGTCGAGATTTGGGAATCCGAGAACAACAAGGCCGTCTACGAAAAAGAATAAGGCTGTCTACGAAATATAAAAGACGAAATAATATAAAATAAAAAAAGGCGGGAAAGTAAGCCGGTTTCTGTGTTGATCTGCCATTTATCTGCGCAACCTACCCCCTGACATCGGGCGGGCAGCCCTCATCTGTCAGTATATTTGGTCTTGCAGGCTCTGGTACCGTACCCGAATGGCATCGCTGACATCCGTCGTGAGCTCTTACCTCGCGTTTTCACCCTCGCCTGCTCCAGTAGATTCTGGGGCAGGCAGTTGTTTTCTGTTACGGCTACATAAGATTACTCCCATCTGCGCTTTCCGCAGCAGAGTGCCCTTTCCTGTCCGGACTTTCCTCACCGGCAAAAGAGCCGGCGCGGCAGAAAATCCCGCCTTAAAAATCTTACAAAATTAAAACAAACCCTTCGGAAAACAAAAGCGATTTACAAACATATTAGAAAATATTGAAATTGCGACCAAAAAACACCCTCTTTCGTTTTCGAAGTGAAAACAATTTACTACCTTTGTGTTTTGAAACGAAACCCAAGTATCACAGGCGCGAAACACTGCCCTAGAGCCCGGGAGGGCGTCCAGCAAGCATGATGACTTGCGAAACTTGAAACGAAAGCAAAACGAGTAAACACATTGACATTTATATGGCCGGAATCAACAACAACGAATTTGATGTCATCATAATCGGAGGAGGCATCACCGGAGCCGGAACCGCAAGAGACTGCTCATTGAGAGGACTGAAAGTTCTGCTCATTGAACGGAACGACATTGCGGACGGAGCTACCGGACGAAATCATGGACTGCTGCACAGCGGCGCACGTTACGCCGTAACTGACCAGGAATCAGCATCCGAGTGCATCCAGGAGAACATGATCCTGAAGAAAATCGCCAACCACTGCGTTGACGACACATCCGGGTTCTTCATCACGCTCCCGGAAGACGACCTCGCATATCAGGCAAAATTCGTGGAATCATGTACGAAAGCCGGCATCAAGGCAGAAGTGATAGACCCTAAGGAAGCTATCCGCATGGAGCCTTCGGTAAATCCTGACATCATCGGTGCCGTACGTGTACCTGACGGCTCGGTAGACCCTTTCAGACTCTGTTCCTCAAATATAGTGGACGCCAAGTTACACGGAGCCAAAGTATTGGTATACACCGAAGTGACAGGCTTCATCAGAAACCAGGAAAAAATCACGGGCGTAAAAGTCATTGACCACAAGACCGGGGAAACGGCGGAATACCACGCGCCGATAACCGTCAACGCCGGCGGTATCTGGGGACACCATATTGCAGAACTGGCAGGTGCGAAAATCAGCATGTTCCCGGCCAAGGGAGCGCTCCTCATATTCGCTCACAGGGTAAACAGCATCGTGCTCAACCGATGCAGAAAACCGGCCAATGCCGATATCCTCGTTCCGGGCGACACGGTCTGCGTAATCGGAACCACCTCTACCAGAGTACCTTACGAAGAGTGTGACAACATGCACGTAACACCGGACGAAGTCAAGCTCCTGATACAGGAAGGTGAAAAACTGGCGCCATGCCTGAATACCACACGAATTCTCCGCGCTTATGCAGGCGTCCGTCCGTTGGTAGCGGCAGAAGGAGACACCAGCGGAAGAAACATCAGCCGAGGCATCGTACTTTTCGACCATGAAAAACGGGACGGCATCAAGGGATTCATCACGATTACCGGTGGTAAACTGATGACTTACAGACTGATGGCTGAAATGGCTACCGACCTTGTCTGCGAAAAATTAAACGTTGACAAGAAATGCGAGACCCGCACTACTCCGCTGCCGGGTTCCGGTGAAGGCAATGTTCAGGAAGTTTCACAGAAGATATGGACCAAACCGTCTACCGTCCAGAAAGCTACGGCGGGACGTGCAGGAAGCATGGCAGCGAAAATCCAATTCGAGACCAGAAAAGAGCAGAGCCTCGTATGCGAATGTGAGGAAGTGCCGGAAAGCGAAGTACAGAATGCCATTGACAATCTCGATGTCCACAATCTGGTAGACCTCCGCAGACGCACACGCGTAGGCATGGGAACATGCCAGGGCGAACTCTGCGCATGCCGCGCGGCGGGACTTCTCAGCAAAGCACACGGCTGCACGGAACGAGCAAAGACAGATTTGGCGAAATTCATGAACGAAAGATGGAAAGGAATGTATCCGGTAGCCTGGGGCGAAACATTGCGCGAGGCAGAATTCACAGCATGGGTATATTCCGAATGCCTGGGAATAGGTAGCGAAACAGATACGAACATCAATCCTGACAAACCTGTATTCGAATAAAAATTAAGACATTATGAGATTTGATACTATAATAATAGGTGGCGGTCTTGCCGGACTCGTATGCGGTCTGAGATTACAGGAAGCAGGACAGAAATGCGCCATCGTTTCCGCAGGACAGAATGCCATGCACTTCTTCTCCGGAGGCTTCGGACTTCTGGCCAAACTCCCCGACGGCACCGATGTGGACGCTCCGCTGGCAGCAATACCGTCACTTGACGCAACACATCCTTATGCGAAAATCGGCGCAGAAAACATTGAAAAATACGCGGAAGAGACGAAAAGATTGTTCTGCACGCTCGGAATCAATGTAGAAGGAACAGCCGAACAGAACAGATACGTCATCTCGGCTTCAGGCGCATTGAAACCGGCATGGCTGACAATCGACGACATCGCATCCGTCAGCGCGAAAGACGAGAAAATCGCTGACAACGCATTGATAGTCAATATTGACGGCTTCCTCGACTTCAACACCTCATTCATCGCCGAATCCTTCGAAAAACGCGGCACCGCATGCAAAATCACCGCTTTGACGACCGACGAAATCCGCAACCTCAGGCGCAACCCGAGCGAGATGAGAGCATCCAATATCGCAAGAATCATGGACAATGCCGCTGCGCGTACCACTCTTGTCAATGCTGTTAAAGCGGAGCTGGCGAAAGGGAAATTCGACGCGGTCGTACTTCCGGCTGTCTTCGGTCTCAAGAATCATGAAACAGTCCAGGCAGTACGCGAAGAGCTCGGAATCAAGACATTGTTCATAGGCACATTGCCACCATCTGTCCCGGGCATCCGCTCACAAATGCAGATGAAACGGGCTTTCGAAGCGAAAGGCGGCACATTCCTGATGGGAGACGAAGCCGTGGCTTCAGAAATCAAAGACGGAAAAGTCACAGCCATCAAGACATCCAATCTCGGAGACATAGAACTGACTGCCGACAATTATGTTCTCGCGTCCGGAAGCTATTTCGGACATGGCATAATCGCTGAAATAGACAAAGTTACGGAACCGGTATTCGGAGCCGACGTAATCTTCGACAATGACAGGGGCAACTGGTACGACAAGAATTTCTTCGGCAAGCAGAACTTTATCGGTTTCGGCGTAGCCACGGATGACGAGTTCAATGTCATCAAAAACGGCGAATCCATAAGGAATCTCTATGCGGCAGGCTCCGTTCTCGGAGGATTCAATCCACTCCACGAAGGATGCGGCGCAGGCGTTGCAATAATGACAGCATTCTATATATCTGATTCAATACTAGGCAAATAGAACATCATGACAAGCACAAGTGAAAATAATTTCGAGCAGTGCATCAAATGCACGATATGTACGGTATATTGCCCGGTAGTTCCCGTCAATCCGGAATATCCGGGACCTAAACAGGCAGGTCCTGACGGCGAAAGGCTCAGATTGAAGAACAGATATTTCTTCGACGAATCATTGAAATATTGCCTGAACTGCAAGCGTTGTGACGTGGCATGCCCGTCCGGCGTGAAGATTTCGGACATCATCCAGGAGGCCAGAATCCAATTCAGCACCAAGAAGCCGAAACTTCGCGACAGGATGCTCGCAAGCACCGATTTCATGGGAACCATGGCAAGTCCGTTCGCACCGATTGTCAATGCGACATTGCCTCTGAAGCCTGTGAAGGCAGTTTTGGACGGGGTTCTCGGAATAGACCACCGGAGAACATTCCCGAAATATTCAGGAACGAAATTCGAAAGCTGGTTCAAGAAGAATGCGGCTGCAAAACAGGCAGCATTCAAGAATCAGATCGCTTATTTCCATGGCTGCTATGTGAATTACAACTATCCGCAACTGGGAAAGGATTTCGTCAATGTCATGAATGCCCTCGGATATGGCGTAAACCTGCTTGACAAGGAAAAATGCTGCGGTGTCGCAATGATTGCCAACGGTCTTGCCGACGGCGCCAGGAAACACGCAAAGCACAATGTTGCAGTCCTGCAGAAAGCGGTCGACAAGAACATGAAAATTCTCACGACTTCGTCGACCTGCGTATTGACAATGAGGGACGAATATCCTGATTTGCTGAAAGTTGACAATAGCGGAGTACGGGACAGTCTCGCTCTGGCCACCAAATTCATCTATAGTCTGATCGATTCAGGCAAGGTAAAACTTGCGTTCAAGAAAGACTACAAAGCCAGAATCGCTTACCACACACCTTGCCATCTTGAAAGACTGGGATGGGGCGTTTTCTCGACCGCATTGATAAAAATGATACCTGGAGTGGAATTCACGCTTCTCGACAGCAACTGCTGCGGAATTTCAGGAACCTACGGATTCAAGAAAGAGAACTATGACGCTTCACAGGCAATCGGAAAGCCGCTTTTCGACCAGATTGGCAATGTAGCACCGGATTTCGTAGCATGCGACTGCGAGACGTGCAAATGGCAGATAGAGATGTCCACCGGATTCACCGTAAAGAACCCAATCAGCATCCTTGCAGAAGCCCTCGACCTGGAAGCTACTGCTGCGCTCAATCACTAAACGACCGCTGGCATGGCAGCGCAGATAGCATCACATATAAGCTGATGCCCCTGCTCATTCGGATGCATGCCGTCATCGCAGAAAAGACTGGAGAAATCACGGCGTGAGAGGAAACAAGTCGTAATGTCGATCAATCTCACGCCCTCCTGTGCTGCAATGCGATACAGCTCCAAGTTATACATCTCATGCCAATTTCCAATCGTATTCACACTGCCACCAAGCCATTGAAGCACATTGTTTTTCTTTTCTGCGCAGAAACCTGAACAGATATAGGAATAAAACTTAATGGAATCGATAGGCGGAAGGGAAAGCATGACCGGAATGCAACCATATTCCCTGACCTTGTCAATCAATGTTTCATAGGTAGAACGGAACATCTCAAGCGTGGTCTGCGGGGCATGGTCCTCATCCGGCCTCTCCGCAACGGCATTCCAATCATGATTGCAATCATTGCCTCCGAACTCAAGGAAGGCATAACGGGAATCTTCAATCTGCTTCACATGTCTGGAAACATCCCTCACTCCGCCAGTAACGGTATTTCCGAAACGTCCATAATTTTCGATGGAAACCCCCATACGTTTGGCGCAAAGAGACGCGAAGCCCGCATCTGAAATCACATAACGGTTCCTGCCAAGATCTTCTATATTTTTACCGGTAATGATTCCCTTCATGACGGAATCACCGAATGAAATTATACCATTTCTTCTCATAACACAATTGTTACTTAAACACAACCTAATAATAAGGCTTCAATTTCCGAAGCTGCGTTGCAAAAGTAGGCAAGCACATGAACTCAGGGAAATAAAGGTGATAACGACACATGATTTGTGACTAAAGGCGCGTTTTAGTGACAAAAATTTGTATACAGTGACTAAAAAAGACTATTTTTGCATTCGTCACAACATTTAGAGATGAACGATATTAATGAAATATTCAGAAAATTCTGGCCGCAGACGGTGCACATCATCGCTGTTCCGGCATTTTTCTTCAGTTTCATGATGATATACATGCCGTTCGGGGCGTCAGAATATTTGGGGGCAATGAAGCTGGGATATCCGTTCCAGCTCGCCATGCTATCCTGCATAATAGCGGCAAGTGAAGGACTGACAAGGAGTATCCTCTACATTTTCCGAAAGAAGATCAACCGTACGGGATACTTGTTCTGGTGCCTGATGGACATGGCATTCGCATCACTTTTCATGGGCCTGTACATCTGCCTGATGAAAAGAGCCTCAATCCCCTATTTCAATGCCGTTGCCTGGGCATTCGGAACAATGACATTGACAGCAGTCTACCCATACGTGGTAATTTATCTTGCTCTACTGGCCCATCACAGAAAAAAACAGCTGGAACAAGCAGAAGAAGGTCCGGACGACAGAATCAGGTTCTACGATTCCAGAAAAATGCTGAAACTAGTGGTAAACGTATCATCCATCTATTATATAAGCGCAGATGAAAACTACGTAAACATACATTACAACGAAGACGGAAAGACGAAGAAATACGTGCTGAGGGCATCCATGAAGAGCATCGAATCCCTATGTGCCAAGAATTCACTGGTTCGCTGCCACAGGTCATATTTCGTGAACCCTTCACACATAAAAATGCTGAGGAAAGACGAAAACGGACTGGTATTTGCAGACATCGACACTCCGGAAACGACAAGCGTACCGGTGACGAAAAGATATTATGCAAATGTCACCAACTTGCTGTAAAAGAGAAATATACAATCAATAACATCATGGTCAAGCATATCATTTTATGGACTCTGAAGGACAGTCTGTCCGAGGAAGAGAAAATCCAAATCAAGAAATCCATCAAGGAAGGACTGGAATCATTGCAAGGTGTCGTTCCGGGACTGATAGACATAAAAGTCCAGATTGACGGCCGCCTGGCATCTTCAAATGCCGACCTCATGTTGGACTGCACATTGGAATCAGAAGAAGCGCTCAAAGGCTATGCTGTCCACCCGGCACATGTCGCCATTGCAAACAGCAGAGTACGTCCGTTCACGGCAATAAGGTCCTGTCTGGACTTCACGATATAGCCTATTTCATTCTTGCCTTAATTCTTTTCCGCAATCCGGATGAAAGGGAAACCGGATAATCCGCATCGGAACGATCCAGCCATTTCAAGGCCAGCTCATTGTCCCCCATCATATAACATCCGAGGGCAATATTATACTCAGCACACGAACGCCGCATAAGATTATTGGTATCGACCAATGTCATCCATGCTTTGACAGCATCATGCCATCTGAAATTATATGCGGCTTCCGATGCTGTATCCCAAGCTTCAGGAGAATCGAAATAAATCACCGTATATTGCTCGGACTTCCATGTCGGCATGAAAATCTTGGAGGACAATGTACCTGCCTGCTCTGCCTGCAATGCAAGTTTAGGCCAAAGCATGTCTGCCACATCCGCCCTGGAAGTGTAAACGTCAGCAGCAAGTGAGCCGCTCAGGTTCCGGCTTCCCCGCCAAGTATAGACCGTATCGACCTTTCCCATTGAATCATAGGCATATAAAGTCAATGTCAAAGGCACTGATGCATTATAGTAAACGGCAGTATCAGCAGGTGAATACTCTTTTTCGGAAACAGAGACATTGCCGAAATCCGGCGCATCGAACAAGAAAACGACATCATCGCCCGTCGACATCACGATGTTCACCAGCGAATCAGCCGTCCCGTAATTGCCTGACGGATTTTTCTTCATCGAATAGACATTGACAGCCTTCTCACCGGAGAAATACTCACGCTCCAATGCCGACGCAAAGCCGCTTACAAGATAAGAATTGAAAACCGAATCTTTCCCGGCATTGTTCTCAAGGCAGACCACGGCAATGGACTTGCCGGTCAGGTCAATTCCCGCCTTTGAAGGGTGCCTCATCTCCACATTCAGGCTGAACGCCTGCGGAGCGCATGAAGTCAAAAAGCTTACTACCACGGCAGCAGCCAATGACAATGTCGTAGAAATAAACGGTTTCATAATCTATTCATTTTAAATACATTCACCCAAAAGATCGTAATCACCGGCCTGGATTATCCGGACATTCATAAACTGTCCAACCATTTCCTCCGGCTCGGATTTCATCTTTTCACGATCATAGCGGACGAGAATTTCTCCGTCCACCTCAGGACTTTCGAACTCGCTGCGGCATACGAATACACCGTCATTGTAATCATCAATGAGAACCTTGGTTTCCGTCCCGATACGGCTGTTGTTGAAAGCAAATGATATACCACTCTGGAGTTCCATCAGCTTTTTCAGACGAGATTTCTTCGTACGTTCATGCACATCGTTCTTGAAATTGAGGGCATCGAATGTCCCCTCCTCCTCAGAATAAGTGAACGCACCCAACCTCTCGAACTTCGCATCTTTCACGAAATCAAGCAGTTCCTTAAATTCTGCCTGTCCCTCGCCAGGATGTCCGACAATCATAGTGGTTCTCAATACGATTCCCGGAACCTTCTCCCTCATCTTACGGATCAATGCCCGTGTCCATGCTCCATCCACATGACGGTGCATCATGTCCAGCACCTTGTCAGCGACATGTTGCAGAGGAATATCCATATATCGGCAAACTTTGGGATTGTTAGCCATCTGGTCCAGCACATCCTCCGGAAAATCAGCCGGATACGAGTAATGGATCCGAATCCACTCTATACCATCCACTTCCGAAAGTCTCTGGAGCAGTTCTCCCAATGCGCGCTTATGATAGAGGTCCAGACCATAATATGTCGTATCCTGCGCAATCAGGACAAGTTCCTTGACTCCACCTGCGGCAAGACGCCTCGCCTCTTCCATCAAATCCTCGATAGGAACCGAGCGATGAGCCCCGCGGATGAACGGTATGGCACAATATGAACATCTCCTGTCACATCCCTCCGAAATCTTGAGATAGGCATAAGGGAGTTTCTTTCCCGAAAGGACGCGCTCATACCGGCGCTCAGGATTCATCTTGGAACCAAGAGCATTGACCACGGGGGCAATGTCCCTGGCACCGAACCACCCGTCGACTTCCGGTATCAGGTCCGGCATTTCCGCACTATAACGCTGGGAAAGACAGCCGAAGACAAATATCTTCCCTATCTTTCCCTGCTTTTTACGTTCAACCGCTTCAAGAATTGCTTGTATGGATTCCTCCTTGGCATCGCCTATGAATCCGCATGTATTAAGCAGCAGATAATCAACATCTTGCTCGTTACCGGAAGGCAGAATGCAGAAATCATCCTTTACCTGGGCCAGAAGATGCTCGGTATCGACATCATTCTTGGAGCAGCCGAGAGTAATGACCTGTAATGTTTTCTGTTCAGGCATATTACTCGTTTACCTTATCTTCTTCAGCCTCTTCAGATGCTGCCTCACCATCATTGCCCTCTTCAAAATCCAGAGAAGCGAAATTCTTCAATTCATTGTACCAGTCCACGACTTTCTTCATGTGAGACACATAGAAGCGGTCACCGTCATAGTTAGGGATAGCCTTGAGGAACAATGCTTTAAGCTCGTCAGCAGAAGCCTTTGATGTAGGCGCATCAGCCTCACCGAGAGCCTCGTGAAGTTTCTGGAATACCTCCTGAAGCTTCATTTCACCTTCGCTTGTATAGATGGAGATATCTGCAAGAGTAGTGATTCTGCTCTTCATGTCGAAACAAGTTCTACGCTTGTCGCCCAATGCTTCAACTATCGCTCCGTTACGAGCCTGAGCAATGTAATTGAACAGACCATGCTGGCCTGAAACTGAAAGAATTCTTGCGAGATCAGTTTTCATAATCTTATAAACTTTAATTAATTACTATGTTTCAATATTTCTCCGAACACCTTGTCCGCCTCTGCGGCAAGCTCGTCCGGCGTACCGTTATTGTATATCACATAATCAGCCTTGGACAAATCCAGATGCTGATTCTTAATTCTCTTCATAATCGCCGCAGCATCACAAGCATCTCTGTCACAAGCTCTTGCAATCCTGATATCCTCATCGGCATCCACCATCACCGCCACATCAAAAGACCCTGCAAAAAGGGGCTTGTCCAATGCAATCGCGGATTCCATGCACACAAAAGGCCTGTCTCCGGCATAACCGCACCACAAGTTCCCGCCCGACACATGCTCACGCCAATCAATGAAATCCTTCAGCACTGCCGGATGCACAATACCCTCCAGCTTCTCAAGTTTGCTCCTGTCAGTGAACACCAATGCTGCCAATGACTTACGGTCGAACCTGCCGTTCTCATCCCTCAGGCAAACCCCGAACAGGCTCTCGACTGCCGCACCCATTTCACTGTCGTACAATGCTTTGGCCCGGCTGTCGCTATCATATACAGGCACTCCCCTGCTCTCCAGATACCGGGACAATACGGATTTTCCGCTCCCGATTCCACCGGTAATGAGTATCGTCAATGCCTTTTTCATTTCACACTCTCCACGCAATCGAAAATCTGCGGTTCAACGGTATATCCGATGACACCGGAAGGTATCGAATCCAGACGAGGAAGGCACTGGCCTTCCAGAGATGAAATAAAGTCTTGGTAATCAACGGACAGCCTCACCTTTTCCGATGGATCATGACTGACAGGGAAAGCGCAGCGGAACCGCACCGTGGCTGTGGACGGATAGACTATAAGGTTATGCCCCTTAGGGACATTGTCAGTATAGACCGGCAGCGTCTTGCAGATTTCGACATAACGGGCTACAGGCATGCTGTACGTCACGGTCTCATCGGAAATACGTACACCCTTGATCTTGTCCAGTCTGGCCTGCCCGTGAACGGACGCGGTCAAATCATTCAACCTGAGAGATTCCGTAAATACCTTGTCAATGCTTGCGAGGTGGAACGGCTCTCCATATATCGTGACAGAATCAGGTGAGATGCGGATATCGCCGGCATTGATATGCTGAGGTGCGAAACTCAGCGAATAGACCGGATGTACAGGCACTCTCTTGTGATTCTCGAAAGGGAACCTGAACATCAACGTGTCAGTGAGGATTGCCTCAATCTTGACACCGTTTCCAAGAATCTGCGTGGCATACCGGTTCAAGTCATCACCCGTAACATAATACAGTTCTTCACCTTTCGGGTGCATGTCCGTAGAATTGAACGATACGGTCACGGGGCCTCTCTTTTCAGAACCTGCCAGGTAAATAAGTCCGAATCCCCTGGCCCGGCAACGCGCCAGCACCACCGTGGAATTGGATGACATATCTGCATGACCGTTGATATCACAACGAGCTTGAACAGGTACACGGACAACTTCAGAATAATTCAATGAAAGATTGTGAATCAGCCATATACCATAAGCCAGCAAGAGAGAGACGACAAATAACTTCGCATCTCTCCCGCTGATATTCAATCTCTTGGATATTTTTCCGAACAAGTCACGCATAGCCCGGAATCAGTTTGACTGAAACTGCCAGACGGCAGTCTCTTACTGCTGCTGAGTTTCAGAGAAATCCTTTACAAGAGAATTTCTGTCAACTTTAAGCTTGGTGTCGCCATCAACCTTGATAAGCACGGTCCTGTCCTTGATTTCATCTACAGTACCATAGATGCCGCCGATCGTGACAACCTTGTCTCCCCTCTTCAGTGCGTTACGGAATTTCTCAAGTTCCTTCTGCTGCTTGCGCTGCGGACGGATCATGAAGAACCACATGACTACGAAGATAAGGATGAGCATCACCCACATTGACCAGCCGCCGCCCTGAGGTGCAGGCTGAGCCTGAAGAATAAATGTAAGAATATTCATTTCAATTCAATTTTATATACAAATATAACAATAAAGCGGCTGCCGTCAAATAGCACTGCCGTCAATTATACGAGTCCGGCTCCCTTCTTGACAATCTTGCCGTCCTCTACCATCTTGGATATCAACTTGTCCAGCAAGCCGTTGACAAAAGAACTGCTCTTCGGAAGACTATAGCATTTGGAAATTTCCACATACTCGTTCATGGTCACTTTCAGAGGAATCTCCGGAAAACTCTCAGCCTCGGCAAGTCCAAGCGCCACCAAGGCGATGTCTGAAGAATTCAATCTATCTGACTCCCAGCCTTTTACCGACTCGGAAATCATCTTGAAATATCCCTCATAACCGGCGAAGGCGTTTTTCAGAAGCCTGGTAACGAACACCTTGTCGCTTTGCACGTCGGCAGCAGGATTTTTCTTCTTGAGCATATCGCTCTGATACAGTTCCGGAAGGCGCCAGCCCTGGCCAGCAGCGAAATCTTCCATCGTACGGCAGCAGAATGTCAATGAATATGCAAGATCGTCGATCCAGTAAATCGACTTGTCCTCAAGTATTGCAGCAAGCTGCCCGTTATCAACAAATTCGTTTTCAAATATCTTTATGAAAAGCTTGCAGTCTTCTTTCAGAGAACGTGTCTCGGACGCCATGTAACGCTGGAAATACGGCTTCTCTTTCATAGAATCAAGCACAGACTTGATCAACATGTCGTATGGCTGCCATGAAAGCCCCTTGCGGGCAAGAAGCTTCTGAAAATCAGGATCATTGTCCAGAATAGGAGCCACCTGGTTCTCCACGAATTTCATATTCGGGTCGAGATCCTCTTCCGTCGGATTGAACTTGGTCTTCGCCATCTCGATGCGGTCGTGCGCTTCCTTGGTAAGCGGTGATATGATTGCAAGCATGAACAGATATAAATCACGTGTCGCCTCGCATGAACGGTCCAGTTCATACATGGCATCATCAAGTGTCATCTTTCCGGTCACAGCATATCCATACAGCACCTTGAAAGCCTTCATTCTCAAAATTCTTCTCCCTAACATACTCTGATTTTCTCAAAAATTTCTCAAAGATACTACCATTTTTCAGAATTATTCTTAAATTTGGTAAATAAATTAAATTTGTAGGGAGTTATGTACAACGACGATTATGATCGCTCCGGGGACGAGATTTATTCAAAACCCGTAAGAGCAGGTAAGAGAACCTATTTCTTCGATGTCAAATCGACTAAGGGAAACAATGACTTTTACCTTACAATCACAGAAAGCAAGAGAAAAATCGAGCAGGACGGACGTTACGTCTACGACAAACATAAGATTTTCCTTTATAAGGAGGATTTCGAGAAGTTTGCAGAAGGACTCGAAGATGCAGTCAAGTACATTAAGGCAAGACTTAATGGATCACCTGAGGCTGCCGTCAAGGGAGAGCCCGCACCTGAGGATGTCGAGATATCTGCAGAGGACAAAGATATTTTCTAATCCCATTCTGCTTGAAAACCGACCGAACGGCTGACCGGAGATGACCGGCCGGCCGTTTTTGTATTGTTTTATCGGTCAAAATCGTTACATTTGGAAAATATTATATAATATAGGAGAATATGACCTCAATATTACTAAAAAATATCAATTGCAACGGAATCCTGTCCGATATCTACATTGAAGGCTCCAGGATCAAACGGATAATGCCGGTAGGCAGCGCCGGACATGAAGGAGAAAGCCGGATCGCATCAGGCGTAGAAGTCATGGACTGCGAGGGAAAGACTGCCATGCCGGGATTCATCAACATGCATACACATGCCGCAATGTCCCTCATGCGCGGAACGGAAGAGGACGTCGTATTTTCTGACTGGATTCAGAAAATCTGGGAAATGGAAAAGAGCATTGACGAAGAATTCGTATACTGGGGGACGAAAGTCGCCTGCCTGGAAATGATCAAGACCGGCACGACCACGTTCAATGACCAATACTGGTACTCCCCTGCCGCCAGACGCGCTGCCGCCGAAATGGGCATCAGTCCCGTAGTTTCATACGTCGCGCTCGACCACAATGACCACGAAGCCTGCGAGCTGCAGAAAGAAAAAATCGCACAGGCATACGAAAATTCATTGTCAATGAAGGACGGCGGGATGTTCGAGACGGCATTCCACGCAATCTATTCCACCAGCGAAGAATTGATGCTCTGGGTATCGGATTTCGCCAAAAAGCATAACCTCAAGCTTCACATTCACCTTAGCGAAACCGAGAAGGAAGTCAATGACTGCAAGGAACTTCACGGAGGGCTGACCCCTGTGGAATATCTCGACAGGCTCGGTATCCTGAATTCCGACGTGATCGCCGCCCATACGTTGTGGCTGACGGATAATGACATTGAAATCCTCGGAAAGCGCAAGGTGAACTGCGTTCACAACATCAACTCCAACACCAAGCTGGCATCCGGTTATAAATTCAAATACAATGAGTTACGTGATGCCGGAGCGAACGTATGCCTCGGAACGGACGGATGTGCGTCATCCAACAATCTGGACATGCTGGAAACCATGAAGACATCAGCATTGTTCCAGAAAGCCTGGAGAAACGACCCGAAGGCATTGCCTCTGCAGGAGCTCATTGAACTGGCGACAGTCAACGGCGCGAAAGCATTGGGACTGGACACCGGCGAGCTGGAAGAGGGCAAAATTGCGGATATACTCATTGTCAATACGGAAAACTCGTTCTTCCTGTCACCTGGAAATTTCCTGTCGAATTTCATCTATTCGGCTCATAGCGACTGCATTGAATATATGATTGCGAACGGAAAATTCGTGATGAGAAACAGGAAAGTGAAAGACGAGGCGCAGATTATCGCAAATGCGCAGGAACAACTTATAAAAATCACTCACTAAAATTATATAAATATGGATCCAAGAGCAGAAAGAATTTTCAAGGCTGCTGACTTCGTGAAAGAGCGCCTTGACGGGAAAGTCCCTGTTGCGGGTATTGTATTGGGAAGCGGACTCGGTAAACTTGCGGACAAGATAGAAAACCCTATTGTTATTCATTATAAGGACATTCCGGGCTTCCCTGTGTCGACCGCCATCGGTCACAAGGGAAACTTCATCGCCGGTGAACTCGGAGGCAAGTTCGTAATTGCAATGCAGGGAAGGCTCCACTATTACGAGGGCTACCCGATGGAATTGGTTACATTGCCTATCCGCGTAATGAAAGTATTGGGTATCAGCTACTTGTTCGTTTCCAATGCAGCCGGGGGAATCAATTTCAATTTCCGCGTAGGCGACCTTATGATCATCAAGGACCACATCAACATGCTGCCTAATCCGCTGATCGGACCTAATCTGGACGACTTCGGACCGAGATTCCCGGACATGACCCACCCTTACGATGCGAAACTGATTGCCAAAGCCAAGGAAATCGCTGCTGCCGAGGGCATTGAGCTGCGTGAAGGTGTTTACATTTCAGGCACGGGCCCATCTTACGAGACCCCTGCTGAATGGCATTTCTTCAGGACAATCGGCGCCGACGCCGCAGGAATGAGCACGGTTCCGGAAGTAATCGTGGCAAGACATTCGGAAATTCCTGTATTCGGAATGTCGGTAATTACCAATGCCGCACAGAAGGAATTTGCAGCCGATTACAAGAATGACGGAGACGACGTGGTAAGAGCTGCTGATGCCGCTGCCGACAAGATGACATTGATATTCGCGAAAATTATTGAATCTCTTTAAATGGATTTCGGTTTCATAAGAGTAGCTGCCGCCGTGCCGAGAGTCAAGGTGGCAGACGTGGATGCTAATGTCGAAGAGATGTGCAAGCTCGTGGAACAGGCTGATAATGAGGATGTTTCCATTATCGCCTTTCCGGAGTTGTCCGTGACAGGATACACATGCGGCGACCTTTTCGGTCAGGAGCTTCTGATACGGAAGGCAGAGGAAGGCATAAAAAAACTGAAGGCATTCTCCAGAGGGAAGAAAGTCACCATCGTAGCCGGCGTACCGGTGAGGGTCAATGCTTCCCTCTATAATTGCGCCGCAGTGATCAGCAACGGTTTGCTGCGCGGCATCGTGCCGAAGATTCATCTCCCGTCATATAACGAGTTCTACGAAACACGCTGGTTTTCAAGCGGTTCCGACTTTTTATACAAAGCCGACACCGCAATGGCACCGGTTTATGACGACGCTAAGAATTGCAGCACGCCAATGGCCGGCGCAGAAATAGAATACGCGGGTTTCAAGGTCAATGTCTACCCGAACATGCTTTTCCAAGTCGGAAAAAGCACTTTCGCCGTGGAAATATGCGAAGACTTGTGGACACCGATACCACCTTCATCCCATCATGCGCTTGCGGGAGCCGATATCATCGTCAATCTTTCCGCCAGCAATGAAATCCTGATGAAGCATCAGTATCGCAAATCCATCATCAGCCAGCTGACTTCCCGTACCATTTCCGCATACATTTACAGTTCATGCGGTTATGGAGAATCCACACAGGATCTGGTCTATGCAGGCTCCTCATTGATTTACGAAAACGGATTCCTGATGGCTGAGAACGAACGTTTCACATTGGGCTCCAGCATGATAACGGCTGACATTGATGTAGAAAAGCTGAAGACACTGAGACAGAAGACGACTACCTTCCATACGGTATCTCCGGATGGCACCACTGACGGCACCGATGCCAGAAGATATGTAAGGATGCCTGCCGGCAATGGTGCGTCCACCGACTTCGAAAAAGAACTCAGAAGAGAAATCGAAGCTCATCCTTTCGTACCTGACGTGACGGAAGAACGTGACGGGCGATGCAGGGAAATTACTGATATTCAGGTAATGGGACTAGCCACTCGTCTGGCACATATCAATTCCAGGACTGCCATTATCGGTATTTCAGGAGGATTGGACAGCACATTGGCCCTGCTGGTTACCGTTCTTGCATTCGACAAGCTCGGCTGGGACAGGAAACGCATAATCGGCATAACCATGCCAGGCCTCGGAACCACGGTCAGAACACATTCGAATGCGACCGACCTGATGGAGGAGCTTGGGGTCACGGCTATGGAGATTCCTATCGGAAAAGCTGTGGCGCAGCACTTTGAGGATATCGGACATGACCCTGCCGTTCAGGATGTCACCTACGAAAACTCCCAGGCACGGGAAAGGACGCAGATACTCATGGATGTCGCAAACAAGGAAAACGGCATCGTCGTGGGTACAGGCGACCTGTCCGAATCGGCTCTGGGCTGGGCCACTTACAACGGCGACCACATGTCGATGTATTCCGTAAATGCCGGCATCCCCAAGACATTGGTGAAATATCTTGTCGGATGGGCGGCGGAGAATCATTTCGGCGTGAAGGAGGGACTGGGCGAAAGAACTGTGCATGAAATACTTATGGACATCATTGACACACCTATCAGTCCTGAATTGAAACCTGCTGACGAGAACGGCGACATTGCACAAAAAACGGAAGATCTCGTCGGCCCTTACGAGCTGCACGATTTCTTCCTTTACAATATCTTCCGTTTCGGTTTTGCTCCGTCGAAAGTCTATTTCCTTGCCCGGAAAGCATTCTCCGGTGTTTATGACGACAGCACCATACTGAAATGGCTCGACACTTTCGTAAGAAGATTTTTCGCCCAGCAGTTCAAGCGGTCTTGCTTGCCGGATTGTCCGAAAGTCGGCTCTGTGTCATTGTCCCCTAGGGGCGACTGGAGAATGCCTTCAGATGCATGGAGGACGATGTTTCTTAAAGACCTTGACGGGCTGCGTTAAGAATCACCTCTGAAAGAGTAGGATGCGGGTGCACAATTTTTCTGATATCATCCACGGTTCCCTTTTTGTTCATCAAAACGGTAATTTCCTGGATGATGTCAGAGGCGTGCGCTCCCATGATGTGGCAACCAAGAATCTGGCCCGGAATGAAATCACTCCCCTCTTCTGCTGCAATAATCTTGCAGTAGCCTTCCGGAGCATCCATTGCCAAAGCCTTTCCATTAGCGCGATACATTGATTTCAAGCACTTTACCTTAATACCTGTCTCTTTGCAGGTATCCTCGGTCATGCCGACTGTAGCCACTTCAGGAGTCGTGAAGACAGCTGACGGAATGATGTCCAGATCAATGCCGTCTTTCAGCGGACATACAGGAACGATGCCGGAAGCCTCCGCCATCATGGTGTTCAATGCCCTCTCACCCTCTGCCGAAGCAACATGTGCCAGCATCATACCGCCACGAACATCGCCGACAGCGAAAATATGCGGCACGGAAGTCCTCATATTCGCGTCCGTTACAATGCCCTTAGGCGTGAACTCGACGCCCGCGTCAGCAAGGTTCAATGTATCTACGGCCGGACGACGTCCCACAGCCATCAAGACATTGTCCGCCAGGACTTTGCATTCCTTGTCCTTTTTAAGGAATGTAACCTGGAGACCGTCTTCAGTCTTCTCAATGGCCTGAACCTGAGCAGCAGTTTCAATATTGATTCCACGTTTGCCGAGTGCCTGTTTCAGTCTCTTGGCCATATCCGTATCGAAACGAGGAAGGACATCCTTGCAATACTCAAGCACGGTCACTTCGGAACCGAAACTGCTGAATACTGAAGCGAACTCCAGTCCGATAACGCCGGCACCGATGACGCACAGACGCTGAGGCACATGGTCAATGCTGAGAATCTCGCGGGATGTAATCACGCCCTCGAGATCCGTTCCAGGAATAGGAAGCATGGCAGAATGGGAACCGGTCGCAATGATAATATAATCAGAGCTGATTTCCGAAGTGCTGCCATCCTCTGCCTGAACCGCTACTGTGTGGTTGTCCTTGAAAGAAGCCTTACCATATACCAGGTGTATCAGCTTGTTCTTCAGCAAGAACTCGATACCGCCGCGAAGTTGGGAAACGACTTCGTCCTTGCGTGCCATGGCGCCGCCGATATCGAACCTGAAGTCACCCGTTTCAACACCGAACCTGCCGGCATTGCGCAGATCTTCAAGCACTTCAGCATTGCGGCATAGTGCCTTGGTAGGGATACAGCCTTCGTTCAGGCAAGTTCCGCCGACAGGACCGGCAGAAACAATATAAACCTCTATACCTTTGGCTGCGGCAGCCACGGCAGTCTCATAACCACCGGGTCCCGCGCCTATAATTGTCAATGTCATACAGCAACTTGTTTACGCATCACCATATTTGAGAATCGGCTGACGTGCAGCACGTGTCTCATCCGGACGGCTGATCGGAGTATTGTGAGGTGCACCCTTCAGATAATCAGGGTTCTCGGCAGCTTCAGCCGCGATCTTCCTCATCACTTCGACAAATGCATCGATGGTCTCCTTCGACTCAGTCTCCGTAGGCTCGATCATGATAGCCTGGTGGAAGAGCAGAGGGAAGTAGATTGTCGGAGCATGGAAGCCATAGTCCAGCAGACGTTTTGCAACATCCAATGTTGTGGCGCCTGAATGTTCCTCACCCGGACGTGCACCATCATTGACAAGACCGTCGAAGACAAATTCGTGCTTGCAGATTGAAGGAATCGGCAGCTTGTAGCAGTCTTTCAGACACTCTTTCACATAGTTGGCAGCCATTGTAGCGAATTTGCCCGCGAAACGGATGTGCTGTTTTCCGAGTGAAAGGATGTATGCATAGGCACGGAGAATTACTCCGAAGTTGCCCATGAATGCTGATACCTGACCTGCTGATTCTGCATTGTCGGCAGAAATCTCAAATTTGCCGTCAGCTGTCTTGACAACGTGAGGTACAGGGAGATAAGGCACGAGATGAGCTGCCACGCCGACAGGACCTGAGCCAGGACCGCCGCCGCCATGAGGGGTAGAGAATGTCTTGTGAAGGTTCAAGTGCATGATATCGAATCCCATGTCGCCAGGACGTACCACACCGAGAAGCGGGTTCATGTTCGCTCCGTCATAATATAGCAATCCGCCGCAGCCGTGTACGAGAGCAGCAATCTCGCCAATCTCTTTCTCGAACAATCCCAATGTGTTAGGGTTGGTCATCATGATACCGGCGATGTCATCTCCCAGAAGCGGTTTCAAGTCAGCCACGTCGATCAGACCTGAAGCATTGGACTTCACCACAACGACTTCCAGGCCGCAGACCGCAGCGCTGGCAGGATTGGTTCCATGAGCACTGTCAGGGACAATGACTTTCGTCCTCTTGGTGTCACCATGGAGAAGATGATACTGCCTCATAATCATGAGACCTGTCAATTCGCCATGTGCACCGGCACAAGGGTTGAATGTGAATCCGGCCATTCCGGTTATTGCAGACAGGGATTTCTCCATGTTGTAATAAACCTCGAGAGCGCCTTGTACGGTAGATTCCGGCTGAAGAGGATGAAGCCCGAGGAAGCCCGGCATTGCTGCGATTTCCTCATTGATCTTAGGGTTGTACTTCATCGTACAGCTTCCGAGAGGATAGAATCCGGTATCAACGCCGAAGTTCATCTGCGAAAGATTGGTATAGTGTCTTACGACATCCACCTCACTAACCTCAGGAAGTCCGAGAGCGGACTTACGGGCCAATGACTCAGGCATTTCCGCGGCTTTCCCGAATTCGTTTTCAGGAAGAGAATAGCCAGAACGTCCAGGTTTGGACAATTCGAATATAAGTTTATCGTAATATTTCATGACTAGATCCTCCCGATAACTTCTATTAATGAATCAACCTCGGCTTTCGTGCGTTTTTCAGTCACGCAGAAGCTGACATAACCCTCTTCCGTTTCAAGAGCGGAGAAAATGCCTGCATCCAGGAGAGCGGACTGAAGCTTCTCTACAGGTACGAGCGGTTTCAACACGAATTCCTTGAGGAACGGCTTGTCGAAAACCTTCTCGAATTTTCCTGTCTGAAGAAGCCTGTCATAGAGATAATGAGCACCTGCAGATGAAAGTTCATTCACCTTGCGCAAGCCCTCGGCTCCCATAAGTGACATATATATGGTTACATACAATGCCATCAAACTCTGGTTCGAGCAGATGTTGCTGGTAGCTTTCTCTCTTCTGATATGCTGTTCCCTCGCCTGAAGCGTAAGTACGAAGCAGCGTCTTCCCTCTGCATCTTCGGTCTGACCTACAATACGTCCAGGCATCTTGCGCACATAGTCATTGCGGCATGCCATGAAGCCTACGTACGGACCGCCGAAAGAAATAGGAATACCGAGCGTCTGTCCATCACCGACAGCCACGTCGAAGTTCCACTCCGCAGGAGTCTTGACCACTGCAAGAGCCGAAGGGTCGCAATATTCCACGACAATACCTTTCGTCTCATGAACGGCGTCAGCAAAGCCTGTGAAGTCTTCGACAATACCGAAACGGTTCACAGCCGGTACAATGATGCCGGCAACATCGCCTGCCTGGAGTTCTTTCTTCAATGACTCCAGAGAGGTCTGGCCGTTTTCAACTGCAATGTAACCGAGCTGCACACCATTATACTTGGCGTATGTTTCCACTGTCTTGCGGACATTAGGAAGCAATGTCTCTGAAAGGAGGACCCTGCTCTTGCGTTTCGTGCACGCAACCGCCATTTTCATGGCTTCAGCAGCGGCAGTAGGGCCGTCATACATGGAAGCATTGGAAACGTCCATTCCTGTCAGGGAGCATATCATGCTCTGATATTCAAATATATAGCGGAGTGTTCCCTGTGAAATCTCAGCCTGGTAAGGGGTGTAGGCTGTAAGGAATTCTGAACGTGAACAGATATAAGGAACTACGGATGGAGTGTAATGGTCATACGCACCGGCACCCGCGAAAACCTTGAGCTGTACATTTTTCTTGTCCAGCGACAAGAAGAAATCTCTCACCTGCTGCTCGGACATGGCATCAGGCAAGTCATATTCCTCTTTATATATGAACTTTTCCGGAACATCCGCATAGAGGTCATCCAGGGAGGAGACCCCTATACGGTCCAGCATAGCCCTTATATCATCCTCGGTATGAGGAAAATATGAAAAAGTGGACATCTTAATCAGTTTTAGTGTTCAATCTGTTACTTTTCAGTCATTGCCTGATAAGCAGCTGCATCCATAAGGCCTTCAAGTTCAGCAGGATCGCTAATTTTAACCTTGATGATCCAGTTCTCATACGGATCCTGGTTGATAAGCTCAGGAGCATCCTCAAGAGCCTCATTGTTCTCGATGACAGTTCCGCTTACAGGGCATACAAGGTCGCTGGAAGCCTTCACGCTTTCAAGAGCGCCGAATTCCTCGTCTTTGGAAACCTCGTCATCAGCCTCAGGCATATCAACGTATGTGATATCACCCATTTCACTCTGCGCGAAATCTGTTACACCGATAACAGCTACATCACCTTCAACTTTTACCCATTCGTGTGTCTCGCTATAAAGGAGACCTTCAATTACCTTGCTCATAATTATTTAAGTTTAAATTGTTTATTACTTCTTATAGTTTGTCTGATAAAATCTCTTCTTGACTACGATGCCAGGGAACACCTTCTTGCGGATGCGGATGAACACCTGTGTTCCAAGCTTGCTGTATGCGGTCTGCACCATAGCGAAGCAGATGCTCTTGTCCAGAGAGATGGAATGATAACCTGTAGTCACCACGCCGATCTGTGTCCCGTCCCCGGTTTCTACCGGATAAGTAGCCCTAGGAATGGCCTTGTCCTCGATTTCGATACCGACAAGCTTGCGCTCCGTACCTTCTGCCTTCTGGCGTACAAGGACATCCTTTCCGATAAACTCTTCCTTGTCAAGCTTGCAGAACATGCCGAGACCTGCCTCAATCGGTGTGATGGTATCAGAAAGTTCATCGCCATAAAGAGGAAGTCCTGCCTCAAAACGCAATGTATCCCTACATCCGAGTCCGCATGGCACTACGCCTGCATCGAGAAGGATCTTCCAGATTTCCTGTGTGCCTTCAATGGATGTATAAATTTCGAATCCGTCTTCTCCGGTATATCCGGTACGGCTCACTATCATACGGCTGCCTTTCCATTCTGCTTCATAATAAGTGTAGAATTCGAGTCCGGCAGCTTTGGCAAAACCAAGAACTTCCGTGATAATCTTTTCAGCTTCAGGTCCCTGCAATGCAATCTGGCCCCATGAGTCAGATTCATTGACTACCTTCACGTCGAATCCTGCTGTCTGCGCCATAATCCACTCATAGTCCTTGTCAATGTTTGCGGCATTGACCACGAGAAGGAAATGATCAGGCTCGAACTCCCTGTATACGAGAAGATCGTCCACAACTCCTCCATCAGGATGGAGCATCATTCCATAAAGAACCTTGCCTGGCCCGAAGCCGCGGATCTCATTGGTGAAGATGTGATTTACGAATTTTTCCGCATCCGGACCACTTACGAATATTTCTCCCATGTGAGAAACATCGAACATTCCGACCTTGTGGCGGACAGCATTATGCTCATCAGTAATGGATGTGTACTGGATAGGCATCATGAATCCAGCAAAAGGGCTCATTTTGGCACCTAATGCCACATGACTGTCATACAGACAGGTTTTTTTGAGATTTTCCTCCATAGCTTTGTGTTATTGTTATTCATTTGGTTCAGGCTTCCATGATTCCGAGGAAATCGTCCATGGACAATCCTGATATATAATCTGTCAATTCAATATCTCCGATAGCTTTTTTCAGCGGACCGGCTTCATCCGGAACCCCTTCAAGACGAGATGTCAGCAATTCATCGAGTCCGTCCTTGAGCGGGAAAAAATCTCCGGAAACATGACATTTCCGAATCACTCCCTTATCGATATCCAGGCCGATGACAATCTCACCCGCTCCCGGTATCTTTCCGGAATGACTCACCGAATAAGCATGGTTGCGTCCTTCCAGAAATTCCGGCTTCAGATATTCGGCCTCAATCTCTTCAATTTCAGCGACTTGTTCATCCGTCAGCACGATTGTTTCAATGCCGGCCAGCTTCCCTTCCGCATCGCGGTTTCCACAGAAACATTCCAGAAGGTAGTTCTTGAACTTTTCGATGTCCGCCAACGGACTGCCCGCTGCCTCATATACAGGTTTGAGGTTCGTAACATGCTGACGAACAGATGAAACGCCTTTGCTCTTGATCTTGGCCTCGGAAGGAGTAATCGCTCTTTCCAGTTCATCGAAATCAGTATTGAAAAGCATTGTCCCGTGAACGATGCTTGATTCCGGCTTCAGGAAAAAGGCATTGCCCGAAACTTTTTTGCCGTCGACCATGATGTCGTTCCTGCCGGATTTCTCCGCATTGACACCGGAAGCCCTCAGGTAGGCGGACAATGTATCCAGATATTCAGAGAAAGTGGAAGCCACGTTAGTGGAATCAGTTATGTATGAAAGCATTATATTGCCTTCATCGGAATAGACGCAGCCTCCTCCGCTCTTTCGTCTGAACAGACGTATATCATGCTCCCTGCAATACGGCATATTCACTTCGGCTTCCATCACCTGATTCCGTCCGAAAATGACAGTCGGCTTGACCTGCCAGAAGAAAAATGCGTCTTTCCGGTCCCGGCCGGCCAGCAGAGAAGAGAGATGCGCCGCCACGTATTCCTCCATCGCGAGATAGAATACGAGACGACGCTCTTTATTTTCCGGTAAAGAAATATGTACCATATTGTTACAGCGCGAGTCTGAGTCCAAAGGTAGATTTGACTGAGCTTGCAGGAAGTTTCGAACGGTTGGCTACACGGCAAGCATCCCATTTCGATGCTGCGCTGCCTCCTCTCATTATACGGAATTCTCCAGGGAGATTGTAGCATGGATCTGCCTGAGCTTCTTTAGTGTAGTCATAGAAACTGTCCTGACACCATTCCCAAGCATTTCCTGACATATCATAAATTCCAAGTTCATTCGGTCTGAATTCCTTGACATTGAGGACTTCTGAAGATGCATTGTTAAGATATGCTGCAACCTGGCTCACATACATTCCGCCCGCAAACTGGGTATTGAAAGACTTCTCGCCACCTCTTGCAGCGAACTCCCACTCTGCTTCTGTCGGGAGACGGAACTTGCGTCCGGTCAATCTGTTGAGTCTGATGATGAAGTTCTGGCAATCGTACCAAGACACATTCACGACAGGTTTGTCCAGTTCCTTTTCGCTGTTCTTGTACGGAAGACTGCCCATAACCTCAAGCCAAAGTCCTGCGGTCACCTCGGTCTGTCCGATTTCGAAACCACGTACTGTTACCTCGTGAACCGGGCTTTCATCCTCGCCGGCCATCTTGCCCTGCTCAGGTGTAGCACCCATATTGAAAGTACCGCCATTGACGCCGATCATCTTGATGGCGCATTTGCCCACGGTGATGGTCTCATTGGAAGAAACCTCTTCGCGTCCTGCATTCTTATTGACAATGGCAGCTATAACATCCTCAGGGATGGCAGTTTCCGTATTGGCTACAACTCGGAAACCGAGTCCAGGTTTTCTGATATAAGAGCTTTCGCTGTCACGGGATTTGCGTGTACGGGCCACCTTGAAGTCATTCTTCGCCACATACAAAGGATTCTGTATCAATGTATCGCTCTGGACGTCATTGAAAGAATCAGCACACCACTCTGAATAGTTAGGGTTCACCGTAATCATTTCATTGGCTGCCGCATATTCCCACTGTGCTTCCGTAGGAAGAGAGAAAGGAATCCCTGTCATCTTGGAGAGTTTTCCGAGGAATTTCACGCAATCGTCATAGGAAACCATGTCCACAGGTGCAGCCGGATTCTGGATGGAGCCCGCAGCCGAGCCTGTAACAGCCTGCCACAATTCCTGGGTGACCGGCAATTGAGAAATTGAATAACCATTCAACACCACCTGATGAATCGTCGCCCCCGGAACTTTCGTGCCTGACGGGGTCTTGCCCATTGCGAATGCATCGCCCGGAACAGCCACCATGCTGAATGCCACTTCACCTGCTTTCACTTCAGCAGGAACTTCCACCCCTGCCGCGCTCTGATACGCACCTCCGCCGCATGATACCATCAGAAGGACTGATGCCGCAGCTGCAAAAAAAGAATACTTATTCATAAATTACAATTGTTTTCATTTCGTCTCTCAAAGGTAGTGAATTTTAATCGAATTACCGCCATTTCATAAAATATCGTCAAATATTAATTTTTTTACCTAACTTCGGCGTCCGAAACGGTGCAGGAAGCACCTTTTCCGAGAGAAAAAGTTATCAGAAATGGAACAGACACCAGGACAGAAGTTTACAGTAAAGCACAATGATTTTTTGTTGAATTACCTATATGAGATTTTTCCGGGACAGAGCAAGACGGGAGTCAAGGCTTACCTCTCGAACGGTCAGGTAATTCTGAACGGAAAGAAGGTTACGGCGTTCGACCAGCCGCTTTTCGAAGGCGATTCATTGACAATATTGCCCAAGAAGGTTTCCATATATAATGAGGTCAAGCATGCGGCCCGCGTGGATCTTCAGGATTCGGGCGTGGAGATTTTGTATGAGGACGACAGCATAATAGTGGTGAACAAGCGCAGCGGCCTTCCCGTCGTAGGGACAGGAAAGTCTGCCGGACATGCCGTGGATATGGACAAGAAAGGAGCGAAGGCCAGCCTTATGGGCCAGAGAAAGGAGAACACGGTGTATTCCATATTGAGCGATTACATGAGGACCAAGGTTCATGCAGAAAGGATGAGTTCCAGCGTCAGGCTTCCTTGGAAACCGTCGCATGTATTTATAGTTCACCGTCTTGACCGTGACACGTCCGGCGTGCTGGTATTTGCCAAGACCGAGAAGATCCAGCAGATAATGCAGGACGGATGGAACAGTTTCGTCAAGAAAAGAGGTTATGTCGGCATCGTCGAAGGAGTACCGTCGCAGCCGCAAGGAGCCGTCATCAGCTGGTTGAAGGAGAATCCGAAGTCAATGAAGATGATTTCTTCACAGGAGCCTGATTTTTCCACGGACAGAAGAGGCGCAGGCAAGAGTTCGGAAGAGTGGCAGAAAGCCATAACCCATTATCATGTATTGGCTTCCGATGTCCATCCGACAGGCAGCCGCAAGTCCGGCAAAGATGAGGGGCCAAGGAACACGGCTCTGAAATACAGTGCCGTGGAGTTCTCATTGGAAACCGGCAGGAAGAACCAGATCCGCGTGCATGCCGCATCAGAGCTGCATTGCCCTATCGCCGGGGATAAAAAATATGGTGCCAAGACGAATCCTTGCGGACGCTTGGCACTACATGCAGGAACATTGGCTTTCATACACCCCGTTTCCGGCAAAGTCATGACTTTCACCGCAAAGACTCCCAAGGAGTTCGGGGTCTAGTCTCTACCTGAGATACTGGAACATACGTATATACGGTTCGCCGAAGAAAAGAACTACATCTCCGAATTCGAAGCCCAGCTTCTTGTACAATTTGTGGAGATGTGGTTTTTTCTCGTCTACAAGCAATGTCACCTTCTCATAGCCGAGCGCCTCTGCTTCATCCAATGCATTCCGCATCAGGATGCTGCCGATATTGTGTCCGCGGAATTCCGGGTGGACGACCAATGAATCGAGATAGTATTCTCCCTCTCCGGTTTCGCTGCCCGGTTCCGGCTTCTCTGTATTCAACAGCTTGGCCATCAATGCGAATGTCCTTTCGGCCGTTTCCTTGTAGCTTCCTCCGTCGTAAGAAACGATGGCTCCGGCTGTTTTTCCGCAGAAGGTGGCAATGGTCGTATTCTTCCAGGAGTACAATGTGTCTTCCTTGGAACATACTTTTATCAATGCGTCACGCACGGCGGAAATCGGGCCGAACGATGTCTCGGCATCAGCCGGCAATTCCGGATTGAAGATATCGTAACCCATGGCTGCAAGGACGGCATCGGCTATAAACGGCGCATCAGACGCCCTGCCCTTGCGGAGCTCCACACGGGGCGTCTTAGCCTCAATCGCCGGCATCACAAGCGTATTATTTTCACTCACAGCCACTTCCCCTTTCAGCCCTGTATGCGGATCCTTGTAAATTATTCCCATAACGTAAAAAAGTTAAATTAATTTTTGTGAATATAAATAAAAGTATCTATATTTGCAAACGCAAACGGGGATATAGCTCAGTTGGCTAGAGCATCTGCTTTGCAAGCAGAGGGTCGTCGGTTCGACTCCGTCTATCTCCACAAAAGAAGCACTTCGGTTTTCCGAGGTGCTTTTTTCGTTCTACTCTTTTGAATTCCATTTACTATTCCGACGTGCGCAATAAAACGTTTTCTACGCACGTCACGCCCGAAAACCATGCTATCGTGAGTAAATCAGCCGTTTTTACGCACGTCAGAAGTCGAACTGCACCGGAGAGACATGCCTGCGTCAATGGTGTCCAGGCTTTCCGATTGCCAGTACCACAGCAAGCACAGCCAGCATGAATCTAAGTAAAATTACCTATAGGAAATGAGGACAATATTCCTTTCCTTTGCAGAAATCAATAACCCAAAATAACATGAAAAAGATATTTATCGTCATTTTGACAATTTTCACGGCACTGTTCCTCAACTCTTGTTCCAAGTCCGACGTCATGCTTTCAGGCGACTGGTGGACAATCATTCCTGATGAAGTAGGAAGTGGAGACGAGAATGTCGTGATCAGGTTCGACAATTCGTCGTCTACCGTGAATTTCGCAGTCAAATCCACAAACAAAGACGAAAAGAACTACTACATGGTCGAATCTTTTGCCAGAAAGTATACCCTTGAGAATACGGCAAAGGGAGAAGGCATCATCCGCATCATTGAAAAGGACGGCACACAATGGCCGGAGCTCCGTTTCCATTCACTCACACTCGTGACTCTCGGATTGTCACACATTGACGGGACCGGCAAGGAAGTGGACGTTATCGCTTGCTTTCCATTCTTCGAGGATACGGACAAGAAGGTCATCAAGACTACGGATTCCGGATATTCGACCAGAATCAACAACTTGATAGAGAGATTCCGCAGCGTCGGCAGACTCATAAAGAACTAATCAGTCCGCATATATGACAAATCCCCTGCAAAACAACACTTTGCAGGGGATTGTCATATTAATGACCAAGATATTATCTATTCATACTTGATGCGTGAGAAATCACTGATCGTTGTCGTACCGGTAGCCTCATCATAAATCATACAAGCCAGAAGGACGAATATGTCTGAGTTGCCAACATTTATAGTCAACGTGTCGGTATTACTGCCACTAATATAATAAGCTCCCTCGCTCATATCCGAAAGAGGAGTAACGGGATAACTCGTGAGGCCTGTAGATCCAACTTCGACAGGCGCAGAAAGGCACCAATAATACTGATAATTTCCTGTCGATTCCATTTCCACTGACACACTGAACGGAACACCCGTCTTCGCAGCAATCTCAGGTTTCGGCTGAGTCTTGATCTTAGGAGATTTTTCACAATACAGAGTCCCCTTGACACGACTGCTCTCGTCACCCTTAATCATCTGCCAGCTGTAGGAAGTCCCAGATATTTTACCATATATAACCTTCAGGACCCCGTTCTCTCCAGGATTGAAGAAATATTCGAATTTGTTCATTTTATCCGGAAGAGAACCCGCATCTATGCTCGTCAGCTTATTATAGTTGAGCCACAGCGATTCAATCAATTCGCATCCTGTCAAGTTGATGCTTTCCAGTTCGTTTTCGGAAAGATCCAGATAAACCAGGCCAGGAAAAGAGCTGGCGTTGAATTCCTTCAACTTGTTCGTATTCATAGAGACCTTTGCCAAGTTCGGATGCTGACCGAATGCGACGCTCTCCAACAGGTTGTCATCCATAATAACTGATTCCAAATTAGGGCAGTTAGTCAAGTCTACATGTGTCAGTTTTCCTTCGGTAGCAATAAGCTTCTTAAGCTTGGTAAGAGTACTGACGTTCAGCGAAGTAAGATTCTTACAACCGCCTAAGCCCAGAGTTTCGAGATTCACGAGAAATTCCAAGCCGTCCGCGGTCTCTATATCCTTGGCATATCTTGACGGAACATAGAATTCCGTTATGTTCTTCACTTCTCCATAGGTAATCTTATTATTATCGGCAATCTTTCCATCGTATTCCAATGCAAGAGCGAAATTGCCTTCAAAGTACGCCGAAATATCCTTGTCATCCGTAAGGACAAGCTGAACATTGACATCGCAGCTGGCAGACAATGTACCGTCAGATGTAGAAGCAGTAATTCTCGTATTGCCTCGCATCTTGGCAGTCACGAGTCCGTTTTCATCTACGCTCGCAATATTCTCGTCATCTGAAACCCAGACAAGAGAAGACATAAACTCGCCTTTCTTGGCTTTTCCAGGCTGCACTATCACATCGAGCTGATGTGTGTCGCCGTCATTGAGATAAACGGTGACCGGGTCGATGCTGAAACTCTCGACCGGTACGCCCTTATCTTTCTTGCAGTTCACGAACAGAGGGATTGCCAAGGCAATAACCAGTAGTGTGGATAAAATACGTTTCATAGTGTTATTGTTTTAAAAATGATTGATAATCAATATCCGACTTGGCCAAAGGTAAGCACGAAAAGCCGTTATAGAAATAGGTAATTTTACCTAATTTGAGTGGCATTCCGGCTCAGAAGCGCACAAATAGCATGAAAATACTTATATTAGCAAAAATTTATACACCATGAAACACTTTATCCTGATACTTGCCGCAATCGTGTTCTCCACCGGTTTATCGCTGGCACAGACACAAGATTCCACTTCAGCTGTTCTGCAGGAAAATCTTCCTGAAACCCAGATGACCAAGAAAGAAATCCGAAAAGCAGCCATGCCTGAGCAGAGAAACGAAATCACAATCGGCTACGGCTGGGGAACATTTATAGATGCCACATTCATATTTGCAAACGGACTGGTTACGGCATTCTCCGCGGGCCATATAAGAACAGACAACTATCAGGCGCTCGGTTCTGTCAATGCAGAATACTACCGGGTTCTTAACAAGACTTTTTCAGTCGGAGGTTCGTTTTCATGGACGGGAGGAAGCGCAGATATCATTAATAAGGAAGATGTCAAGACAGGGAAGTCCCACTATAGTGCATTCGTGATAATGCCATCCGTAAAGGCATTCTGGTTCAGAAAGAAGCACGTGGCAATGTATTCCAAGCTGGCATTGGGGCTCACCATGCTTGACGGATTTGACAACAAGGAATCAGAAAGGAACTATTCGCCGTTCTTTGCCGGTCAGGCAGGCGCTGTCTGCATACAGGCAGGCGGCAAACACGTACGCGGCTTTCTCGAAACCGGCGGAGGCATGCAAGGTTTCATAACAGGAGGCTTGAGCATATCTTTCTGACAATAACTCAAGTTTCGCAAGTTGTCAAACTTGGATATATAAGAAGATAATACTAAATTCGCTTTGATTACGAAGGAGAATCGTGAAAAAACCGCCTTCAGTGTAATTTAAAACAGAAAATATGAAGAAAATCATTTTTGCGGCTGCTGCGGCAGTCATGATGCTGGTTAGCTACAATGCTTCAGCTCAGTTAAGTGTAGGTGTCGGATTTGCAAAATCTGACCTTAAAGAAAAAGCTGAATTCAAGTCAGTCAAACAAGAGAACACTTCCAATGCCAACGGCCTCTATGTCGATGCGGACTACACATTCAAATTCAAATACGGTCTTGGCTTCACACCGGGCATCGAATGGGTATTCATCGGCGACAAGAGCATCAAGGAACTCGGTTTGGGCGACATAAAGAGCGAATCCAAATTCAAGGAGCATTACATCAATGTACCGCTTAAACTAGATTGGGGCATTGATATTAAAGTAGTTAGAATATTCGCATTCGCGGGTCCTACACTTTCTTTCAATGTATCATCCAAGACCAAGACCGATGGAACCGCATTAGGCACAACCAGCAGCACGACCGTGGACACCAAGGACTTCTTCGAGAAACTCGGCGGCAAATATGGCTACTTCGACCTCATGCTCGGCGGTGGCGTCGGTGTGGACGTATTGAACAAAATCAGAGTCAAGTTCGCTTACGACTGGGGTCTTGTCAACAGAGGAAACGACGATATCAAGCTCCACAGACAGCAGCTTAAATTAGGTGTCGCTTACTTGTTCTAAAAATCATTGACCTATATAATTAAAAACGGGCAGCCATTACGACTGTCCGTTTTAATTTTATTCAACACATCATTGATTCAAGAGTGTCTACGGCATGTTCCAAATCCTCGGAAAAACGCGTATGCTCCATCAGGAAGCCTTCCCGTCCATCTGCCAACTTCTTATAAAGCTCCGGATTCATATCCATGGCATAAGAAGCCACTACATACTCTATTTCATCACGTTGCGAAGGACTTGTAGAGAACTTGTACACCCGCAGTTTCTGATGGAAGATACAATATGTCCACTCTATCGCATCAGGCGGAATCGCGGCACCATTATCCATGATTCTCGACCTTGTGAACGATATTGATCAATATGCTGCCGAGAATTCCTGCACATATCGAGCCCATGAGAACGGCAACCTTGCCCATATCCCTCAGATGCGCCATAACTTCCGGAGACTGGTCGCTGAACGAAAGAGTATCCACGAAAATCGACATTGTAAAGCCTATACCGCCGAGGCAGGCCACTGCAATCAGCATTTTCCATGATGCGCCGGAAGGCATTTCACCAGCGTGCAGTTTGATGGCCAGGAAGCTTGCCAATGAAATTCCAAGCGGCTTTCCTATCAGCAGGCCGAGGAAGATTCCCATTCCCACGCTACCCATGGCAGCATTGAAATTGAACACATTGAAATAAGACAAATCCGGAATCACGACACCGGCATTGGCGAGAGCGAAGACCGGCATTATCAGGAAGTTGACCCATGGTTCGAGTGCATGTTCGAGGCGGTAGCTCATGCCCATCGAGCCTCTGGAAATCACGGACAGACGGCGGAGACAATGCCTCTGCGGGCCATTCGGAAATCCATCAGAAGTAGATGCGATTCCGAAATACTCCTTGATTCTCCTGAGATATTGCTTTTCCTTGCGGAAGAAATACGCTTCCGGGAAACGTGGCGCCATCGGGACGAGGAACGCCATTACCACGCCCGACATTGTGGAATGGATTCCTGCATAATAGAACAGGCTCCAGATGACAAATGCCGGCACAAGATAACACCACATGCGTTTTTCGCCCAGTTTGTTGAGAAGGACCACGAAAGCGACAAGCACGACGGCGATGCCGAGGAGCAGGAAATTGATTTTCCCGCCGTAGAACAATGCCACCACGAGTATCGCAATCAGGTCATCTGCAATGGCCAACGCGGTCAGAAACACCTTCAATGAAACCGGAACCCTGTCTCCGAGAATGGAAAGGATGCCGACTGCAAAGGCAATGTCGGTAGCCGTAGGGATTCCCCAGCCGGAAGCGGCTGCAGTGCCATGATTGATGCCGAAGAAAATCAGCGCCGGCATAACCACGCCGCCGAAAGCGGCAATGACCGGGAGCAATGCTTTCTTCACACTGGAAAGTTCTCCGACCTTCATTTCCCTGCGGATTTCCAGACCTACGGAGAAGAAGAACACCGTCATCAATATGTCATTGATGAAACTCTCCACGGTCATGCCGCGCGGGAAGAAAATACCACTGCCGTCAGGAGACTTGAAGAATATGGAAACATTGGTTTCCAATACATTGTGATAAATATCCCTTGTGAACGGCAAGTTCGCGAGGAGCATTGCGATGATGACGCAGGTCAGCAGGATAACGCCCTGCGCCCACGGCTGTTTGATGAAGGCGCGCCTTCTGAGATCCATATTCCTGACCCCTTTGGTCCAGGTATAAATAGGAATAAGCATAACAATTATTAATTTTTACAAATTCCTGCCCAGCAACGATGCCAGGTTTTGTTTCACATTTTCAATATTATCGAAACGTATCGCATTGATACCCAATGCTTCGGCAACTTTCACATTGTCGGCATTGTCGTCGAGGAAGACGCACTCCCCCGGTACCAGTCCATATCTTTCCAGAAGAATCCTGTAGATTTTCGGATCCGGTTTGGCAACCTTTTCATCGCCGGAAACCACGATACCGTCGAAGAGCCCGAAGAAATCATAATTGGAAAAGGCGTAGCCGATCTTTTCTGCCGACCAGTTCGTCAGGCCGTAGATGCCATAGCCCAGCGACTTGAGTTCCTTCAGAAGGGCAATGCTTTCCGGGAACTCGCATTTCAGCATCTTGTACCAATATTCGTCATACATCCGGATGGCTTCGGAATACTGAGGATACTGGGCCTGAAGGAGTTTCACGGCCTCTGCAAAAGGGCGTCCGGCATCCTGCTGAACGTTCCATTCGCTGTTACAAATCTCTGAGAGGAAATACTCCATTTCCTTCTCATCCTTGAAATAATCCTTGTAGAGATACCTTGGATTCCAATCCAGGAGGACACCTCCGAAATCAAATACTATATTCTTTATTGCACTCATACTCAGATAAATCTGTTCTGTTCTTCGGAGAAAGAAAACCCGGCGGCGGCAAGTTTCGTTTCCAGTTCCTTGCGGTCCTTATGATAGTAGTCGCAAATCTGGTCCAGATTGTCAAACTCTTCGTCACGAAGGAGAAAATTGATCGCCGAGGCCAGCATCGGCATGTCATATTCAGGAAGATGTTCCATAATTCATTAAGTTTTCCGTTTTCTACACAATTCGGGAGCGCAAATATAATATATTATTTTCCGAAAAGCAGTTCCATGTCGGCATAAAGAGGCCGAAGGGACGAAGCCGGTACGAATTCCCAATGTCCAATCCTCGCAGAATCGCTTAATTCAGAAGCCTTTATCTCGCCTACCCGCTGGATATAGTCGTATAGGATATTTCGGATATCATCCAATCGCGCTACAATTCGGTCATCCATGTTTCCAGTATCAATTCCGGCGCCTTTCGACAGAAGATTGCCGCCACCGGCAGCACGATAGGAAGTCATTGACACATTGTAAGTTGAATCAGCGCAGAACTGGTCGCCGCCGGCAAGGGAAGCTATTTTCACGCGTTCTCCATAAGGCTTGGTGACATCCACGGTATATACAAGTCCGGCTGCTGAATCGAAGTTGTAGGACCTGTTCACGAAATGCCATCCAGTCTGGAATGTACGTTGGTCCTCCCCCTCTTCAATCATAAGGACATGGCCTCCCGGCGTATATGTCTGAATCCAGTTATCATAGGAATATTCCAGATAACGGAGAATTTCATCTCCTTTCATGCGAATCACAACCAACTGATTCTCATAGGGATAAATAGTAAACAAGTCATTATAAACCAATTTTCCCGCTTTAATTTCATTGTTGAAGGCGAGGGGTGCGGCGAATGAAATCTGCGCCACGTCCGGAGAAATGGTCAATGTATGTATGAGATTCATGTAAGGGCACATCCCGGCATAAGAATCACGTGAGAGCAAATCTGTATCAAGACTTCCTACCTCCCTGAGAGTAAATGCCTTGACCTTCTCAAAATCCGGATGAAACTTAGCTTCCATAGCGGTATCCACACGTGCGGCATTGACCTTTATGATGTCCGCACCGACGGTCTTGGAAACGACCTTGCCGTCCTTGAGGGTGAGATTGATCCTGCCGTGGCCGATATTGCGCGCATGGCTGCCGGAATTGATCAGACAGATGCTGTCCTGCTGAATTGCGAGCGCCGAATGGTCGTGTGAGCATACGAGAAAATCCACACCCCGCAGCGTCCTGAGCAGGTCCTTGCCCTGGCTTTCGTAAATCGTCCCGTCACCCAGTCCCGTGCCGGAATGCACGGCCACAATCACCACCTGGGGTCTTTCCTTGGCGCGCACCCTGTCGACATCTTCCTGCACAAGCGGTATCAATGACTTGAATTCCATGCCTTTCCACAGCGATTCGTCCAGCCAGGCCCTGATATTGGCATTGGTATAGCCCAAAACCGCAATCTTCACCCCATGTCGTTTCAATATCTTCGCGCCATCGAACCAGGTACTCCCGTCAGGACGCACAGCATTGCCGGCCAGAAACGGTATTCCATTGGTTTTCAATTCCTTGGCCACCCTGTCATACACCGGATGCCCGGTTTCCACATCATGGTTTCCGACGCATACGGCGTCATATTTCATATAGGCTGCCAGGCGCGAAAACAGATGCGGTGACAACGTGTCCACATAATTGAAATAATAAGCGGCATTGTCCCCCTGAAGGCAATCGCCTGCGTCCACGAGAAGGACATTGTCCTTTCCCAGCGAATCGCGGTACTCATTGACATAAGTATTGATGGCCATCAGCGAGTTCTTCACCTGCCCGCCGACGTATGTCGAATCGAACCACGAGCCGTGTACATCATTGGTAGTCAGGAGATCAAACTGAAATTCGCCGCTCGGCCCATTTACGCACGACACCGCCGCAGACAAAACCGCCGCCACGGCCGGCAACCAAAATTTATTCATATATTCCAATGTTTATATTCCGAAGATTTCACCGGACCAGGTTCCGGCACTGCTGCGTCTGGAGCGCTTGCGTCCGGAGACCCGTCCTTCGCCGTAAGACTTTCCTGAAGGATTCAGCAGTTTGTCAAGACTGAAGATGAGAGACAATTTCTGCTGCATGCCCTCATAACGGAATCCGTCAGGAAAATGCGCGGTTATTGCAAGCCTAAGGTCCAGAAAATCAGCAATATGCGGCTGATAATACACCTCAAGCCTGTCATAGAAATCCCACTTTTTGCCACCGTCGGCCGTCACACGGTAGAACGGACTTCCTGCATACAGATTGTTTCCATATTTATATCCTCCGTCATCCACCATGTTGTAAAACGGCATCAGGTCGCGGCCATAATAGAGCCTGTTTTCAATACCGACGTACCAGTTCCTTACGGACAATGTCAATTCGCCGCCGCCCGGATTGCTCTTTCCGTTCTTGAACCTTCGGTCCTGCTGCAATGACTGGTACCAGCCCAATGTCGCCGAAATGTCCTGCCATCCGCAATAATGTCCGAAATTGAATTTTACAAACGGCTGAACCATGGCGTCATCCACGACGCTGCCATATTCTTCCGTATTGGCGAAATGATGATATTTGAAAGTCAGGCCGGCTGAAAACAGGTCGCAGAACATGTAACGCCCATATCCGAAAGCATTGAACTGCTCCCTCCTGTAAGACCCGAACATGCCGTTCCAGTCGAAGGCCACTTCCATGTAAGCGCGTGAGTTTGAAGCTTTTATCAATGCACCTTCGAGATTATTGTCGTAGAATTTCAATGAGTCCGAGAAAAACGCCTGCGAGTATTCGCCCTCAGAAAACGCCCTCGGGAACATTCCGGCAAAAGCCTGCAGTTTCCAGGATCCGAGTTTGGCGTCAATGCCGTAGTACATGGTAATTTCACGGAAGAGCCTGGTATTCTCCAGCCCCCTGTCGTATTCCGGACTTGTCGCCACGGCGGAAGGATGGCGTCCGAAATCTTTCATCATGTCAATGCCCAGCATCAACTTGTGCCGAACATTGGCGTTCTGCCTGACTTGCAGACCGACTGACGGAGTGAGACGGGCACCATAGATAGTCATTGAATTGGTATAGCGGTTTCCGCCGGCGGAGAATTCGCGGTTGTCGAAATGATAGTCGAAATTCGCGTCGTAGATGAATTTCACGCGGGATTCCTGCTGTGGCTGCGGTGCACCGAAACCCCAAGAAAAGAAGTCCTGCGCACCCGCCATATTTCCTGTCAATGCTGCCAAAACGGACAGCGCCAATATTTTCAGTTTCATAACCAGTTCATGAATATCGAACAAAGTTAGGCATAAATTTACTATCTTCGCAACCTAAATAGAGATTCTGGCATGCTGAAATTACAGACCCCGGTGGAAATTGCGGAGAGCGATATAAAATTCAGTTTCGAAGACAATATCATGCTGCTCGGCAGCTGTTTCGCCGACAACATAGGAAAGATAATGAAGGATATGGGATTCAATGTCTGCGTAAATCCTTTCGGCACATTGTACAACCCCGTATCTGTCTGTAATTCAATACGCAGGCTGGAGTCGGCAGTACCGTTCAGCGAGGACGAATGCGTCCGGATGGGTGCTGGTTCGCAGCTGTTCTGCTCGTTCAGCCACCACACCGCAGCCGCAAGGGCGACCAAGGAGGAATTCATTGACAATGCCAATGCCGCGCTGGCGGAGGCGTCGGATTTTTTCCGCAAGGCATCGGTTGTGGTCATCACACTCGGGACCGCCTGGACGTTCAAGTTCAATGCTACCGGGGAAATCGTGTCGAATTGTCTGAAGCGCGACGCGAAAGAGTTTACAAGGGAAAGGTTGCCGGTCAATATCTGCTCAATGCTGCTGAATTCATTGGCCGGGAGGTATCCTGACAAGCGTTTCATATTCACTGTCAGTCCGATACGTCATCTGAAAGACGGGGCGCACGGAAACCAGATCAGCAAGAGCACCCTGCTGATGGCGACGGAGCGCGTGGTGCAGGACCATCCGGGGCAATGCGTATATTTCCCGGCATACGAAATCATGATGGACGAGCTGCGGGATTACCGTTTCTATGCGGAAGATATGGTGCATCCGTCCGCTCAGGCCGTCAATTATATATGGGAACGTTTCTGCGACTTCGCATTGCCGCAGGCGGAGCGCGCGACATTGGAAAAGAACAGAAAAGCATTCTTGCAGTCTCAGCATAGAAGTATCACGGAAAAGAAGGAGATTTAAATGTTTACAGTTATCTGCTGCATGTTCGGAGGCATCGGTTTCATCCTGGAGTTTTCCATACCTTTCATCGTGACATTCTAGTGCACGCTGTAGTGTCCGGTAGGGAAATTCACTAATTTGACTATCTTTGTAAAAATAGGTGCACACTCTGCAGAATCAATTTTGCCGACCGCTTGATTATGAAAGAAGACCAGATACTTATTGAGCAATTGAATGCCTCTTCCATGGAGGCGTTCTCCGCTTTGTATGACAAATACGCCGGAATGGTCTTCAATTTCACCCTCTCCATATTGAAAGACGACTGCATCAGCGAAGACATAACCCAATCCTGCTTCGCTCTGATGTGGAGTCGCAGGGCCTCGATTTCTCCGGATGGAAACTTGCCGGCCTGGCTTTATGTCGTAGCCCGCAATGCAGTGTTCAAAGAAGTCCGCAGACAGGTCACAGCTTCCAAGTATCTGGACTATTTGTCAAATAATGACAATGCTGACAGTCAAGAAAATGACCTGACAGAAAGGGACACGGCAGTAATAATGTCTGAAGCGGAAGCTGCAATAGCAGCATTGCCGGAATCAAGGCGGAAGATTTACAAGATGCGTTTCATCGAGGGGCTTCCCGTCCATGAAATAAGCGAGCGGCTCGACATTTCGCCAAAAACGGTAGAAACCCAGATTGCACGAGCGAAAAACGCTATCCGTCAGAGGATTTCAGAGCTTCTGATGCTTGCGGTTCTACTTGGCTCAGCCGATTTTCTATAATATTATTGTAAAATTATTGTAAAAAATCTGCGGAATATTGTGATATATTAGTATTTCCGATTCCGCACATAACTTAGTAATCCTTAAGAAAATTTACTAACTTTGTTATTATGGATGTCCGTAACTGATACGGAGCGTATTGGCTAGTTCATAGACAAGTTCACCGACAGCACCATCAACCGCTGCATAAAACCAGTCATGAACGGAAAAGGAAATTAAACATATGACAAAACAACAGAAATATCTTGACTTTGACCAGTACATCCAGCAAGGTGAACCTGAACAAAAAGACAAGGCGGAGGCTTGGCGTGTCGCCATTGGACTACAGGCCGTAGATGGGCTGAAGACATCCGAGTACCTTCAGCTGACAGCCCGCAAGAACATCGAAGGAGACATTACAATAGACGAAGCACGTGAACTCCTTCAACAATACTATACAACCAGGACAGCACGGGATTGCGCCGAGGCTGACAATGAAGAAGCTGACAAGGTTTCTGTAAACATCACTAAAATCTTATCCACAGGAACATTAGATTTCAGTGCGAAAGGTATCATTTCTTTGCACCGGAGAATTTTTGACGGTGTATTCAAACACGCCGGAAGGGTTCGCGACTATGATATTTCGAAGAAAGAATGGGTACTTGAAGGCGCGTCTGTCAGTTACCTGAACTGGGAAGATTTACACCGAGCCCTGGAATATGACGTCGCGCAAGAACGCGCATACAGCTACAAAGGAATCTCCCAGGATGAGATGATTACCCACTTGGCAAGCTTTGTCTCCGGAATATGGCAAATCCACGCATTCTGCGAAGGGAACACGCGCACTACAGCGGTCTTTACGATACAATATCTCCGCTCCGTAGGCTTCGAAATCAATAATGAACTATTTGCAAACCATTCCTGGTATTTCCGCAATGCGCTGGTGCGGGCAAACTATAAGAATCTGGTGAAAGGCATTGACTATTCGCCGGTCTATCTTGAGCGTTTTTTCCGCAATCTGCTTCTTGGCGAGCATTGGGATCTCAGGAACCGCTACCTTCACATTCATCCTAGCCCAGAATGGAGCGTACAGCCGGAATTGTCCTCGAGTGCAGGACAAGCTCGGGACAAGCTCGGGACAAGCTCAGGACAAGTTCAGGATAAGTTCCACACGGACAATCCAAACATCGCGACTCTAATTCGCATTGTTGGGGACAATAAATTATCCGTAAAAGAGATGATGGAGCGCATCCGGCTGACAGGACGAGACAATTTCCTGAAAGTCTATCTTTCTCCATCCATAAATGCCGGTTTCATACGCCCTCTTTATCTGGATTCGCCCAGACATCCTCGCCAGAAATACCTTCTGACTGCCAAAGGAATGATGCTCTTGCAGGCTCTCGTGAAAAAGGGAGAATAAAAATGGTAATCTTAGGAAGGGTTCACCCACGCGCGTGTGTGAATCGTGTGAATCATCGTCAAAGTCTGGAAAATTTTCATTTTTCTTGTAGGGTTTTTCGATTTCAGTGGATACATATAGTAAAACCACGGAAATATGGAAACCAAGAGATTTCATTCGCTGATTGAAAAATATTTTTCCGGAAAGACTACATCCGAAGAAAACGCATTGCTCCGCTCCTATATGGAAGAGGGAGACGCTGCGCGTTCATTCGATGAATTTGCATTCGCCAAATGGCAGGATGCAGATACCGAAATGCCTGAAGAACTAAAGGACAAGATCCGACATAATCTGCTGACAGGCATCAAGACCCAGAAGAGATTGACATTCAAGAAGATATTGAAGGTCAGCGTTGCGGCGGCCTGCGTTGCCGCAGCATTGGTGACGGGATTCCTCGCGGGTAAAGGCACTGAGACTGAGGCCAATGTTTTCGAATGCATTGCCGCCAACGGGCAGAAAAGCACAATTTCTCTGCCGGACGGCACGAAAGTCATGCTCAATTCCGGCAGTTCACTGCGATACGCATCAGACTTCAATGTAAAGAACCGCGACATTGAACTGAACGGTGAAGCATATTTCGAAGTCGCAAGAAACGAGAAAATCCCACTAATCGTTTCAGCTAAACAAATGAGGGTGGAGGTTCTCGGAACAAAGTTCAATGTAAGGGCATATAGCTCTGAACCTGAAATAGTTACAACCCTGGTAGATGGCAGCGTGAAAGCTACTGCCGGCGGAAGGGAGATGATCATGAAACCTGCCGAGGAAATAAGCTACAACGTAAAAAGCGGCGAAATGAAGAAATACAACGCGCCGAACAAGAATCATCTCATCCCTTGGCGCGACAACGAGCTCTTCTTCAATGGTAACAACCTCAAGGAAATAGGAGCCATTCTCGAGAGGATGTACAATGTCAATGTCATCTTCGAGGATGAAACCATAACCAAATACACATATACCGGCTTGGTGAGAAACAGCTCACTCAGCAACGTACTGGACCTTATCACGGCTACATCTCCGGTGGAATCGCAGATGTACTTCAACACGATAAAGTTCAGCAAGCGCAGGACGGGGCGGCATTGACGGCCTGACAACCGCCCAGCTCCAACCAATCAACCACATCGAAACAATCAATAACACCAATAATGAAAGCAAAACTTTTAATCATTACAATGTTCTTCTGCACATTGCTAAGTGCGGCACCTCTGCATGGCCAGATAAGTGTCTCATTCAAGAATGTGCCTCTTACAGAAGCACTTGCGACACTGGAAAACAAAAGCGAATACAGCTTTTTCTACAGCAACGTGCTTCCGGACAAGGATGCACGCGTAAGCATTGACGCGAAGGACAAGAGCATCGAGTTCATTCTCGACAACATTTTCAGCAATCTTTCCATTTCCTACGAGATCAACGGTCACCAGATTGTTTTGAGCGAGGATAAGAAGGACATTGACAAAGATACTAAAGAAACGACCTTCAAGGCCCGCGGAACCGTCATTGACAGCGACGGCGAGCCCGTGATCGGCGCAGGCGTGCTAATCGAAGGCGCTAAAGGCGGCACCATCACAGATGCCGACGGCAATTGGGAACTGACAGTTCCTTCAGCCGAGACCAAGATCAGAATCAGCAGCCTCGGCTATAAAGACCAAATCGTGGCTGCCGGATCCGCCGCTGCCAGAAAGGTCATCCTCATGGAAGACACACAGATGCTCCAGGAGACCGTCGTTGTCGGCTACGGCGTCCAGAAGAAGGTCAATCTTACCGGTGCGGTGGCGATGGTGAACAGCGAAGAAATGAACGCAAGACCTATTTCAAGCGTGGCTTCAGGACTTCAGGGACTTCTCCCGGGAGTGACAGTCGTAAACTCTTCATCACAGCCTGGACAGGCGAACACCACCATCAGAGTACGTGGAGTAGGAACCATCGGCAATGCCAATCCGCTGATTTTGATCGACGGTATAGAAGGTGACATCACATCCATCAACCCGGAAGACATTGAAAGCGTTTCTGTTCTGAAAGACGCTGCGTCTTCGGCTATTTATGGAGCCAGAGCTGCGAATGGCGTCCTGCTGGTAACCACCAAAAAACTTGCGACAGGAAAAGATGCTGTCACCAGCATCAATTTCTCGGCATACGCAGGAATCCAGACTCCTACCAGACTTCCTGAGATGTGCGATGCCATCGATTTCATGACACTCGACAATGAGGCCAGAAAGAATGTCGGCAGCCCTGAGGCATGGCTGCCTGAGCATTTCGACAAAGTACGCAACAACTCCGATCCGAACTATTTCGGAAACACCAATTGGGTGGGGGAAGTTCTCAAGAAGGTTGCACCTCAGCAGAACTATTCCCTCAGCCTGAACGGAACACTCGGAAACAGCGGTTATATGCTGTCTTACAGGTATTTCGACCAGAGCGGCCTTACCGTCGGCAACAGTACCGGCGAGCGCAGGCACAACCTCCGTTTCAAAATCAACACGAAACTTCTCGACAGAGTGACGCTGGCGTCAAATGTCGGCTACACAACCACAAAGGTGACATCTCCTGTAAGTTCACTTACAAGCGGCGGCGGTGCCATATACAATGCAATGAGAATCGCACCTAATGCTCCTCTCCGCTTCACTGACGGATCATGGGCATACGGCGGCGGCAACACCAACCCGGTAGCCACATTGTATGACGGCGGCAGGATCAAGACCGACGCCGATGAACTTTCCATAATGGAAGTCGTAAAAGTGGACCTCCTGAAAGGATGGGATGTAAGTGCCACTTACAACATCACATCATACAACGGATTGAAAGATATTCTCAAGAAGACCATCACTTTCGTCAATCCGGAAGACGGCGCGACCAATACCTATCAGTCGCCGAACTCTATCAAGAACATTGATTACAAGAACATCCAGCAGACATTCATCTTGCAGACCAATTTCGATTTCAACTTCGGAAAGCACAATCTGAGCGGAATCGTCGGAATGTCACAGGAATGGTACACCGGACGTTCATTCGAGGCCTCCAGAAACAACCTCAGCACAGAATATGAGCCGACGCTCAGTCTCGGAGATCCGGAGACCATGAGCAATGCCTCCGCATTCTCTTCATGGGCAATCAGATCAGGCTTCGGCCGTTTGAGCTACAACTGGAACGAAAGATATCTGCTTGAGTGCAACCTGCGTTACGACTTGTCCTCACGTTTCCACAAGAACAACCGCGGAGGTCTTTTCCCTTCAGTCTCAGCCGGTTGGAGAATCACGGAAGAGAACTTCATGGCAGCGACCAGGAAGTATCTTGACAACTTGAAAATCAGGGCTTCATGGGGTATGCTCGGAAACCAGTACGTAGGCTCGTCAAACTACCCTTACCTCTCTGTCCTTCAGGCATATACTTCTGATGTTTCAATGATCGGAACGAAAGCGACGACAGGATATGTCCAGACCGTTCTTTCCAACCCGAACCTGTCTTGGGAGAAAATCAAGATGCTGGACCTCGGATTGGACCTCGCGATGTTCCAGAACAGACTTACATTCACCTTCGACTGGTATGACAAGAAGACAGAAGGCATCCTTCTCAAATTCAACTATCCTGCTCAGTTGGGTGCAAAACCATCCGAACAAAATGCCGGGAAAGTAAGCAACAGAGGTTGGGAGATGGACCTGAACTGGAGAGACCAGATCGGAGACTTCTACTATGGCATCGGATTCAACCTCTCTGACGTAAAGAACAAGATTGTCGATCTCGGCGGAAACAAACCGGATCTCAGCGGCTATCAGATCAAGATGGAAGGCTACCCTATCGACGCTTTCTACGGATATGTCGCTGACGGTCTCATGACTCCTGAAGACTTCAAGATCAACAATCCTGAGACCCACACCTACAATCTCCCGAAGATTCCTGTTGTCTTGGGTTACAAATATCAGCCTGGTGACATCAAATATAAAGACATCAGCGGTCCGTATGGAGAACCGGACGGACGAATCACGCCGGAATATGACAGGACAGTAATCGGAAGCAGCATTCCCCGCTATACATACAGCGTCAGGGGAAATATCGGTTGGAAAGGCATTGATTTCAGTTTCGTTCTCCAGGGCGTAGGCAAATGCGACGGTTACCTTGAGGGATCAGCCAGACATGCATTCCAGGACATGGCCGCTTACCCGCAGAAAGTCCACATGAAAAGATATGATGTAGTGTCCAATCCTAATCCGAATGCACCATATCCTCGACTTACATACAACACCAAATTCAACCAGGAAACATTCTCGACGTACTGGCTTGAAGATGCGTCCTACCTCAGAGTCAAGAACATACAGCTTGGCTACACCTTCCCTGAAAAATGGATGAAGAAGGCAAGGATAGATAATTTCAGAGTCTATCTCTCAGGCGACAACCTCTTCACATTCAGCAAGTTCTTCTATGCTTACGATCCTGAGACACCGGTATCGAAGGGTGGATATTACCCTCTCGTCAAGACAGTGGTATTCGGCGTAAACATCACATTCAAATAGGTAGAGCAAAATAAAAAAAGTCAGATATGAAATTCAACATACAAATATTATTGATGTCCGCAGCATTGATGCTGACTTCCTGCAACGATTCATTCCTTGACAGGATGCCACACGACAGGTTGACGGACGCAAACTTCTGGCAGACGGAACAGCACCTCCGCAGTGTAACCAACACGTTCACCAACAGTCTTGCCGGAAAGGAATGGCTCAACAAGACCGAAATCGCAGCAGACAGCGCTCCATGGGCGGTATCTACAGCATGGAGAAACATCGGCGGAGGATATTTCACTTCCGACATCTCCAACATCAATTCCGTTTGGTATGCGGCATACAGCGGTATCGGAAAGACCAACTATTTCCTCAACAACTACAACCGTGCAACCGGTGTAAAGGAAGAGGTGAGAGAAAGATATGCCGCCGAAGCATATTTCTACAGAGCCTACAACTACTGGATTCTCACAAGCTTCTTCGGCGACGTTCCGCTAATTACGGAAGAACTGAATGTCGAGTCTCCTGACGTTTACAGAGGACGAGACAAGAGAGCGGATGTAATCGACAGGATCACAAAAGACCTGGAAGACCACTACAAGGCTCTTCCTGAATACATTGCGGCAGGTTCGGCGGACTTCGGACACGTTTCGCAGACTGCGGCCCTCGCCCTCCTGAGCAGAATTTATCTTTACAATGAAAGATATGCCGATGCTGTTTCCGCATGCGAAAGGGCAATGAATTCGACATACTACAAACTCTACAATACCGGAAATCCGGAGTCCGACTACATTGACCTTTTCACATACAAAGGCAGGGCTTCCCGAAACAGCGAAAATCATGAAACAATTCTCGCGTTCGTCTACAACTATGATCTCGGCGAAACCGCAAGAACATCACACAACCTGTCAAGAGAATGCTGGGTACCAAACGACTATGCGAGATTCGTCCCTACTGCAAGCATGATAGAGTGCTATCTCACAAAGGACGGACAAATCTGGAATCCGGACAGCGCAACAAGCTACGAAGACGTATTCAAAGACAGGGACCCGCGAATGATCCAGTCCATCCTCACTCCAGGTACAAAATGGGAAGGCGGAGCAAGCGGCGACAAGCTGAATACTGACAAAACGGTCTTCACATATCCTAAATTTGACAATTCCAAGGATGGTTGCATGACTTACACGGGCTACTACATGAGAAAATACGTAGAACCGGAAACTGTCAAGTTCGTGGGACACGATGACAACGACATCATCTTCATCAGATATGCGGAAGTGCTTCTGAATTATGCAGAAGCCAAGGAACAGCTCGGGACACTTACACAGACCGACCTGGACAAGAGCATCAATCTTCTGCGCGACCGCGTCGGAATGGTCCACATGACACTTACTCCTCCTGCAGGATCGGATATCCGCACAGAAATCAGAAGAGAGCGCCGCGTGGAACTGTTCTTCGAAGGACAAAGATACTTCGACATCATCAGATGGAAACAAGGTGAACTTCTCGGAAAGCCTCTTCTCGGAGTAAGGAAAGACTATCTCGACCAGAGCAGGCTTGAAATCAAACTTTCCGACCTCAAATGGAAGTCCGTGAACGGCAAGGATTACCTCGTTCTCGAAGCGAACAGGACATTCGACGCGGGCAAGAACTATCTCCTCCCGATTCCGTTCACACAGATGCAGATGAATCCTAACCTTGCGCCGAACAACCCGGGATGGGACTGATGAATATATAACAACAGAGACTGCACAAAATGATAAAGTTCAGACATATCATTACACTGATTGTCACTCTGACGACATTCCTCTCACTCCAGCAAGCCAATGCCGGTGAGCGGATTCGTCTGAGGGTGATGTCAATGAACATCAAGGAAGGAGCCGCATACGCCAGCCACAAGGCCGCTCCGTATGCGGAACTCATCAAAAAGTACGATCCGGATGTAGTCTGCCTACAAGAAGTGGATTACATGACCACCCGAAACGGAAAAAGAGATTTCCTCAATGAGCTCGCAGCGGCAACAGGGATGTTCCCATATTGGTGCCAGTCGTTCTCCTATCAGGGAGGCGGTTTCGGAGTAGCACTATTGAGCAAATATCCATTCCTCAAGGCAGAGAAGATTACCAGCACCATAAAAGGCGCGCGCGAACCTCGCAGCACCGGATGGATTTACATCTGCCTGCCTGAAGGCGGCACCGTGAGAGTCGCGACCACGCATCTCGCGCTGGAGAGTCCGGAAATCACAATTCAGAACATCGCAGATGTAAACAAGAAAATCTTCGGGCAAGACCGATTGACCCCGACCCTTCTGATTGGTGACTTCAACGCCACCGAAGACAGCGATCCGATCAGGTATGCCAAGAACACCTGGCAGGAAATCGGAGAAGGGACAGGATTCACCATTCCGTCAAACAAGCCGAACAGGAAACTTGATTACGTCATGGGATTCCCGAAGAAATGGAAGTCAGAACATTATGAAATCATTGCGAGAGCAGACCTTTCCGACCATTGTTTCGTGATGGCTGACGTAATTTATGAGGAGAATTGACATGAGAAAAGTTCTTTATACAACCCTCGTCTTTGCCTTGCTCTGCAGTTGCGGCAAAAACAATGAACCAGAACCAGTTCCACCGACGCCACCAGCTGCGGAACTGCCTGAACCGCCGGCAGAGATGAATGCCGACAATGCATTCTGCGTCGATTACTTCACAGACCTCAAGGATGAAAACAGTTATTTCGTCCGCAGAGACATCGGCATAGCGAAGAATCACATCCTCGGCGAAGAAGGCAAAAAGGCTGTGATGTTCTTCTTCGACAGAATGGACTTCACCGTCGGTAAGGAGACCCCGCTTCTGAAGATTTGCAAGGACAACAATGTCTGGCCACTCTTCGCACAGCAGGAGCCGACAGGAAAGCAGGTAACCAAAGGCTGCGGCATCATCACGAAAACAGCAGTTTCCGATTTCGACGGAATATATGATTCGGATGTATTCCTGAGCGGTGCCGACATTCACATTCAGACAGGAATCCCCGGCAGGACAACCATCTACACGGGCAGAATAGACAAGATTGCCCAACTGGATGTAATATTCAGCAAAAAGGGAGTGAAACTTTCAGAAAATGCAGTCATCATCGGCCGCGTGAAGAACGGACTCGAAAAGGAACTTGAACAGAAAGTTGCATCGTATTCTTGCCGCTCATTCGTTTCTGAAGGTACAGAGGGATGGAGTCTCTACGTCATCTGCCCTCCGGAATACGTCTGCCGCTCCGCTGAAAGCAAGAAAACGGTAAACCTTGATTATTACAGAATTACTATCGAAAAAATAAAGTTATGACCAAAAAACTCAGATTTGTCACAGTTGCAGCAGCAATTCTCTTCTGCATGACCAGTTTCGCGGGAGACGGCAAACTGCGCGTGATGAGCTACAATCTCAGATTCGGAGAACTCGCCTCCATGACGGACATCGGATCCTACATCAAATCTCTTGATGCTGACGTCGTCGCGCTTCAGGAATGTGATTGGGACACACACCGTGAAAGAGCTCCGAAACAGAATGGAGTCAAGTTCATCAATGAACTCGCTCACGAAACCGGAATGTTCGGAATCTATGGCAAGACCATTGACTATCGTGGCGGATATTACGGCATCGGACTTCTGAGCCGCTACCCTATCGTCCGCAGCGAAAGAGTCTTTCTCCCGAACATCGGAAAGAAGGAACAGAGGGCAATGCTCATAGCAGACATCCAACTTCCTGACGGTCAGATTATCACATACATCTGCACTCACTTGGAAGTAAGTTCCGCGGAATTGAGACTTGAGCAGGTAAAGTTCATCCAGAAGAAGGTGAAGAGCGTCAAGAATCCAGTATTCCTGGCAGGTGACATGAATGCCGAGCCTGACAGCCCGGAAATGGCATTCCTCAGAAAAGGCTGGGATGACCTCACAAACAGGGAATTGACATACAGCACGATGAAGCCATCCATGAAGATTGACTACATCTACAGCAGAAAAGGGAATGGTGTAAAACTTCTCGAAACCAGAGTCTGCAAAGAAAGGCTCCTTTCCGACCACTTCCCTGTTATCGCAGATATTGAAATGGAATAAATAATTTATTATCAACCACATAAATCAACAAAATCATGAAAAAATCATTACTTTTCGCAGCAGCACTTACCATGTTGTTCGCCAGCTGCGACAAAAACGATGACAACAAGAAAGAACTTGATGCAAATTTCAAACTTGAAACAGTTCAGACTCTCGCTTATGGAGAACCTGTCGCTCTTACAGGAACGATTACCAGCAATGCAGCCGTAACAAAGGCCGTTTTCACTGGAGCTAAAAAAGCGGCAGACGGCAGTTATAGCGTAGTCGGCGAGGCTCAGGACGGAACAGTAACAGGAACGACAGCTACCGCTGAATTCTTTGCAGACTCGAAAGAAATCAATGCCATCGAGGTAGTTCTTTCCAACGGCAGTGCATCCAAGACATTCTACTTCGACACTCCTAAAGTAACTGGAGAGCCTAAGGGTGACGTATGGTTCAACGACGCAGTAGCGCTTTATCCGGACAACAAGGTTGAGAACAACGAGAACACCCCGGATAAATACCCGGACCCGAATACAGGCGCCGGATCAGACACCAAATCGTTCTTCTCAATGCACGGAGTCAAGGTGAACGGCAAGATCGAGCACGTTCTCAGCCTCAACGATGTTCTCCAGGTTGACGGAAAAGACGTCAGCTTCTGCTTTGCCAATGTTCTAAGAAAGACTACACTTATCAAACCTAATGAGACTGGCATAATAGGAAGTCAGAGAGGTTATACATTCTGTACTGCTGACAAACTCAGTGCAGGAACTGTGGGACGCCAGTGCGACGTTTACCAATATGGAAACCATACACTCGACAAGACTAAGGCTGAAACGGATAAAGTTTTCAAAATGCAGTATATCAGAGGCAGTTGGGGCTGGGGCGAGAAAGAAGAACTTTTCAAGGCAGTTGACGCAATTTTCTTCAAGCTCAAGAATCCGACAACAAATCTCGAAAAGATCAAGGCTTTCTACGCTCTCGGAGAAATTCAGAGAAAACTTGACAACTCTACTCTTGGTGAAACGGATCCAGAAAAAGTCACCAATATAGGCGGCAGCGGTCTTCTCCGCAAATTGCTCAATGCCGGAGATACCAGTAAGGATAAGATTAAGGAGAATTATCGCGCCGGTGACTACATCATCTTCCGTTCAGAAAGAAAGAAGGAAGGGGAAGCAAATCCACGCTACTACTATGGAATCATGCAAATCCAGCAGTTTGAGGGTGATGACACAGTAAGGGAAACTAATGCAAATGGCCATGAATACCTCTCTGTAGAGGCAGCCGAGGCGCTCTTCATGAAACCAGTCTACCTCGACATCAAGACCCAGTGCGAAATCGCAGAATAATCTGCACGGCACAATTAAGGTGGGGAGGACTGACCTTCTCCCCATCTTCCAAGTAATACTAAAATCTAAATAATCCGGTTCAGCAATGAAAAAAATCATTGGAATTATAGCTTCATTTGCAATTCTGCCGTTTGCCCTTTCCTGCAGCAGCGGGAAGGGTGCAGGGGACAACATCGTCAAAGCATCTGAAGGCGTGTTCGAAAGAACGATGGAAAAACTCGAAAATGTTTCAATTCAGACAAGTCCGAAGACCGCAGAAGGACTGGACATGTATGAAATCGAAGCGACAGGCGGCCACCTCACGCTCAAGGGCAGCAGCCCGAGCGCAATCTGCTACGCGATGGACAAATACCTTCGCGACGCCTGCGGGTCAATGATTTGCTGGAGCGGAAGCAAACTGGACATTCCCAATGCTTGGCCGGATTGGAAAGAAGAAGCAGTTTCCCCTTACGGACTGCGTTATTTCCTGAATGTCTGCACATTCGGGTACACTACGCCATATTGGGATTGGGCCAGATGGGAGAAGGAAATCGACTGGATGGCTCTCCACGGAGTGAACATGCCGCTGGCAAGCGTGGCAGCAGAAGCCATCGCAAAACGGGTATGGCTGCAGCTCGGTCTGGAGTCTGACGAAATCGACAAGTTCTTCACGGGAGCAGCACACCTTCCATGGCACAGGATGGGCAACCTGAACAGCTTCGACGGCCCGCTCAACGACAACTGGCACAAATCGCAGATCAAGCTCCAGCACAAGATACTCGACAGGATGAGAGAACTCGGAATGGAACCTGTAGCCCCGGCATTCGCAGGATTCATCCCGCCCGCATTGATGAAAAAGCATCCTGAAATCCAGGCAAGACAGCTCACCTGGGGAGGCTTCCCGATTGAGGACAATGCCTGCGTGCTCTCCCCTGACTCACCGTGGTTCACCAAAATCGGAAAACTTTTCGTACAGGAGTGGGAAAAAGAATTCGGCAAGGCAAGATATTGGCTTTCAGACAGTTTCAATGAAATGAAACTCCCTGTAGAAGAAGGTGATACCGCAGGAAAGCACAAACTTCTCGCCGACTACGGAAAATCCATCTACAGTTCCATCACCGCCGGCGACCCTGATGCCATCTGGGTTACACAAGGCTGGACATTCGGCTACCAGCACGATTTCTGGGATCCGGAAAGCCTCAAGGCAATGCTCTCAGAAGTGCCTGACGACAAGATGATCATCATTGACCTCGGCAATGACTATCCGAAATGGGTATGGCACACCGAGCAGACATGGAAAGTCCAGCAGGGCTTCCACGGGAAGAAGTGGATATACAGCTATGTGCCGAATTTCGGAGGGAAAGTCCTCCCGACCGGCGACCTGGACATGTACGCCACAGCATCGGCAGAAGCGCTTGCCTCAGAATATGCGGACAATCTTGTCGGCTTCGGCAGCGCCCCGGAAGGCCTTGAGAACAATGAAGTAGTCTATGAACTGCTTGCCGACATGGGATGGACGAAAGACAGCATTGACATTGACCGCTGGCTGGAAGGCTACTATCGCGCACGCTATGGATTCAGCGACGAAAGAATGAGGGAAGCTTGGAAACTATTGCACAAATCCGTATATAGTTCACTATATTCATACCCGCGTTTCACCTGGCAGACGGTAGTGCCTGACCAGAGGAGAAAGAGCCGCCACGACATCAATGATGACTTCGGAAAGGCAGTGGAAATATTCCTGAGCCTTTCAGACAAATGCAAGGACTCCCCTCTCTATTTCAATGATGCCATAGAATTCGCATCTTTGTGGCTGGGCGAACTCGCTGACAGACATTATGAAAAGGCATTGAAACTCGGAAAGACGGACAAAGGCAGGGAAGAATTGAGAAAGACTGTAGCACTCCTTACTGACGTAGACAGACTGCTCGCATCCCATCCTCTCCACAGGCTCGACAGATGGATTGCTGACGCAAGAAATGAAGGCAGCAGCATCGAAAAGGATCATAGGGAGGCCAACGCCAAGAGGCTCATCACCACATGGGGAGGCTGGCAGGAGGACTATGCCGCAAGATTCTGGTCTGGACTCATAAAGGATTACTACATCCCGAGACTGGAAATCCATTTCTCCGAAAAAGCGGATATGATGGAAGAATGGAAAGAGGAATGGATCAATACCCCATATCACAGCAATACGAAACCATTTGACTCTCCTCTGGAGGTCGCAAAAGAACTCATAGCAAATGAAAAGTAACATCCCACGCATCAATGTCTTCATCATTGCACTAGTAATCAGCATCTTCTCGTTTACCGGCTGCAGGAATGACAATGCGACACAGACAGTCTTCTCCGAAAAGGAACAGATCAAGGCCGTGAAGGGACTCATTGACCGAGTCACATCCGGAAGGTCCGGCGAATTCGAAGTCCGTCTTCTCCAGGAGCGTCCGGACAGCATGGATTTCTTCGAATACAGTGCAGAGAACGGCAAGATCGTACTCGGCGGAAACAATGGCGTCAGCATCGCAAGTGCATTGGGGCAGTATCTGCGCGACTTCTGCGGATTCCACCTGAGCTGGTGCGGAAGCAATACCGTTCTCCCCGAAAGCCTGCCTCTGCCGGAGGAAAAGGTGACGAAGACTTCACCGTACAAATGGCGTTACTACCTGAACTACTGCACATTCAACTACAGCATGAGCTGGTGGGACTTCGACAGATGGCAGAAGGAAATCGACTGGATGGCATTGAACGGAATCAATATGCCACTGGCCATCACCGGTCAGAACTCCATCTGGCGCAGGGTCTATCATAAACTTGGACTTACAGATGAGGACCTGAAGTCTTTCTTCAGCGGACCTGCATATTTCAACTGGTTCTGGATGGGCAATCTGGACGGCTGGCAAGGCCCTCTGCCTCTGAGCTTTATGGAAAAACACGAGGAACTCCAGAAGCAGATACTTTATCGCGAAAGATCATTGGGAATGACTCCTATCCTGCCGTCGTTCACCGGCCACGTACCACCGGCATTGATAGAAAAATTCCCGGACGTGAAGGCGAAGAACACACAGTGGGTGAACTTCCCCAAGACTTATGTACTGGACCCGTCCGAGGATATGTTTTCCGAAATAGGCAAACTGTTTCTGAAGACCCAGACGGAGATTTATGGCACGAACCATTATTACACGGCCGATACCTTCAATGAAAACATACCGCCGACAGATGACCCCGAATATCTGAAAGGGGTAAGCGCCAAGGTTTACCACGCGATGATGGAAGTGGATCCGGATGCCGTATGGGTAATGCAGGGATGGATGTTCCATCACGAGAGACATTTCTGGCATGACCCTCAGATTCAGGCGCTTCTTTCTGCTGTGCCGGATGACAAGATGCTGATTCTCGACCTGTGGAGCGAGAGATTCCCGGTTTGGAACCGTACCCACGCCTACTATGGCAAGCCTTGGCTCTGGTGCATGCTGCAGAACTTCGGACAGAACATAACATTGTCCGGAAACGCAACTTCGGTGGCGAACGACCCGGCTGCTGCACTGGCGGACTCGACTTCGGGCAAGATGAGCGGAATCGGTCTGACTCCGGAGGGCATCGGACACACCCCTATCATCTACGCGCTCATGCTGGAAAATGTCTGGAACGAAGGCAGGCCTGTGGACATTGACTCATTCATAAAGAATTATACGACAAACCGTTACGGCAAGCTTTCACCTGCTGCCGTCGAAGCGTGGAAAGGCATTTTCGCCACCGCCTTCGAGAACAATGTGAACAATGGCGGTCACGAGTCCATAATCACGGGACGTCCTACATTCGTGGAGAATCCCAAGGGCTGCACGAATACCAGGAAATGTTACGAGCGCATTGACCTCGTAAAGGCTTGGGAGTCATTGTATTCCTGCATTGATGAACTTTCAGGGAGCGACGGCTACAGATACGACATCGTAGATATCACCCGTCAGGTGCTCGCCGACTACGCTTCGGTGATTCAGCAGAAGTTCGCCGCAGACTATAAGAATGGTGACATGGAGGCGTTCAAGGCCAATGCAGAGGCTTTCGATACCCTGATTTCTGATATGGATACGCTGCTGGCCACAAGAAAAGAATTCCTGCTCGGCGTATGGCTCGAAAGCGCGAAGGCCATGGGAACCACGCCGGAAGAGTCCGCTCTCTACGAGCAGAATGCGCGCAACCTTCTGGGAACATGGGGCAACAAGGACTGCAAACTCTTCGACTATGCCTGCAAACAGTGGTCAGGAATGATGAACGGCTACTACAAGCAGAGATGGAATCTGTTCTTCGAGGACGTCCTCGCCAATTGGGGGCACTTCGAGCAAAATGACTTCGCACAGAAATGCAAGGACTACGAATGGAACTGGATATTCGAGACCGACTGCTTCCCTACTGAAAAGAGCGGAGATGAAATCGAAGTAGTGAAGAGTCTCTGGAACAAATATAATACAGCATTGCTAAATGAATAATAATCAACCGACTGGACGCTTGGCGTCGCTGGATGCATTGAGAGGGTTCGACATGCTTTTCATAGCAGGTCTCGCCTATCTCATCAGGGCCGTCTGCTGCCTTTTCCCCGGCGGGGAATCTTTCTGGCTGGAGAACCAGATGCACCACGTGGCATGGGACGGACTGGCTCACCACGACACCATATTCCCGCTTTTCATATTCATAGCGGGAGTGTCATTCCCATACTCCTATGCCAAGCAGGTGAAAATCGGCAAGACCAGATGGCAGATATACAAGAAAATCTTCATAAGGGCAGCCGTTCTGGTGTTCCTGGGAATGATTTGCAACGGATTGCTGAAGCTGCAGAGCGGCCCGCAGAGATTTTTCAGTGTGCTGGAACGCATCGGTGTCGCCGGAATGTTCGCATCCATATTGTATATCAATTTCAAGCCACGAGGCAGAATCATCATTGCGGCGCTCATCCTGATAGTGTATGGAGCCATCAGCTTCATTGTCGCTCCGGATGCACCGGCAGGGACTTCGCCGCTCAGCCTGGAGGGCAGCATTGCCGCCTATGTCGACAGGACATTGTTCCCGAACCTGATTTATAAACCGGGAATATATGATCCGGAGGGTCTGTTGAGCACTTTCCCGGCCATAGTCACTGCCATGCTGGGCAACTTCACAGGCGAATTTATCCGTAACAGCAAGTCAAGCGGAAACAAGAAATGCCTGTATATGATCGGTGCTGCGGCAGTCATGACAATTGTCGGCCTGATATGGTCCCACTGGCTTCCTCTGAACAAAAAGCTGTGGAGCAGCAGTTTCACACTTGTCGTGGGAGGATATTCCGTAACAATGCTGGCTCTTTTCTACTGGTTGATCGACGTGAAAGGTTATCAGAAATGGGCATTTCCGCTTAAAGTGGTGGGCATGAACTCCATAGCGATTTTCATGCTGCCTAAGATCATTGACCTGAAATATACGGTCAATTTCTTCCTGGGCGGATTGTGCACCCGGCTGGGAGAAGGATGGGACAATGTCTTGTTCTGGTCCGGATACCTGGTGCTCGTCTACCTGATTCTTTACTTCATGTATAAAAAAGACATATTCATCAAGGTATGAGAAAGATAGTCATTGCATGCGATTCATATAAAGGATGCCTGTCATCTTCGGAGGTAGCCGGCGCAGCGGCAAAAGGCGTGGCCGAGGTATATCCCGACTGCGAAATTGTCCGTCTTGCCGTAGCTGACGGTGGAGAAGGCACCGTGGATGCCCTCGTGGAAACATTGGGAGGGCATCTGGAATGTGCAGAAGTCTCCGACCCGCTGGGCAGACCGGTGAAAGCCGCTTATGGAATTGCCGGGGACCTCGCCATAATCGAATCAGCAGCGGCATGCGGACTGACACTTCTTACCAAAGAAGAGCGCAATCCACTGATTACCACTACCAAAGGACTGGGCGAGCTGATATTGGCCGCCATCGACAAAGGCTGCAGGCGCTTCCTCATCGGGCTCGGCGGCAGCGCGACCAATGACGGCGGAATGGGAATGATAAGCGCAGACGGGTTTCTGGAAAGGGCCCGAGGCCTGTCGTTTACGGTAGCGTGCGATGTGGACACGCCATATATAGGAGCCCATGGGGCAAGCCGCGTTTTCGGGCCGCAGAAAGGAGCCTCGGAAGAGGACGTGGAAATCCTGGAAGAAAGGCTGCGCGGATATGCATTGAAAATACTGGCAGACACCGGCATTGACGTGAGCGATATGGCTGGTGCAGGTGCGGCTGGCGGTCTTGGCGGTGCTTTTCGCGCGTATCTTGGTGCGGAATTGAAACGCGGCGTGGACCTGGTGCTGGATCAGATAGGGTTCGACAGCATCATCGACGGGGCAGACCTTGTCATTACCGGCGAAGGCTGCTCGGATTATCAGACATTGAAAGGAAAGACTGCCGCAGGCGTGCTCGAAAGGGCGAAGAGAAAGGGAGTACCGGTAATGCTCGTAAGCGGGGCGATCCGTGACGGGCAGATGCTGCGTGACGGCGGCTTCGGGGTTATCGCGGCCGCAAGTCCACAAGGAATGAGCCTGACTGAGGCAATGCGTCCTGAAACTGCCGAACATAATATTTATGAAACTGTTAAACGTTTACTGACCAATGAATAGCGCACTTGCAGTTGCAATCGGACTTACGCTTGCAATCATCCTGATATTGAAGAAATGTCTGCCTGTCTACGCACTGATTCTAGGCGCAATTGTCAGCGGTTTGCTTTCCGGATGGGGCTTCGACTTGACAGTCAAGGAGATGTTTTCCGGCGTGAAAGACATATCCCCTGCCATCGTACGCATCTTGGCGGCAGGAGTTCTTACCGGAGTGTTGGTCAAGACCGGCGCGGCTGACAAAATCGCACTGACCATCGTCAAGAAAGCAGGACGGCGCAATGTTTTCCTTGCATTGGCATTGTCCGTATTTATACTGACCGGCGTGGGAGTTTTTATCGACGTGGCTGTAATCACAGTCGCTCCTATCGCCATAATGATCGGCAAGGAGATGGGACTTTCTAAGGGAAAAGTGCTTCTGGCGATGATCGGTGGCGGAAAATGCGGAAATATCGTTTCGCCGAACCCGAACACCATCATTGCGGCAGAAAACTTCGATGCACCACTGTCATCTGTAATGGCGGCGGGAATCGTGCCGGCAATCATCGGGCTGGTCGCGCTGATTTTCATCATATTGCCAATGCTTCCCGACAAGGGTTTTTCCGATATGAAGGACGCGGAAGAGACTAGTGCCAGAACCGATTTGCCATCATTTATGGCAAGTATCACGGGCCCGCTTGTAGCTGTCCTTCTGATGGTTCTGCGGCCGTTGTTCGGAATCGCCATCGACCCTGCAATCGCATTGCCTGTCGGTGGTCTGGCCGGTGTCATCGCGACACGCAAATGGAAAAGCACTGGAGAGAGCATGAGTTACGGACTCGAAAAAATGTCATCTATCGCGGTACTTTTGGTGGGAACGGGAACGATTGCAGGCGTCATCAAAGCGTCTGCTGTCAAGGACTTGCTGATAAGCCTGATTTCCGGATGGGACGGCGGCGCGGCGTTGATCGCACCTGTTTCGTCAATCCTCATGAGCGCAGCCTCTGCCAGCACGACCGCCGGCGCCACGATTGCCTCGGCTTCGTTCGCGCAGACCGTTCTCGCGGCCGGGGTCAATGCCGTCTGGGCAGCGGCCATGACCAATGCAGGTGCTACCGTCCTGGACCACCTTCCTCACGGCTCATTCTTCCACGCCACGGGCGGTTCCATCGGAATGGATCTCAAGGAAAGGCTTCGCCTGATTCCTTACGAGTCGCTTATCGGACTGGTGCTGGTGAGCATGACGGTCGTCATGATGCTGATAATGGGTTAGAAAATATTGATAATCAACTAAAATAAAAACAACAATTTACTGAAATGGAAAAAACACAGTTTTATGAAAGCCCGGAGATTTCCGTGTTGGAAATTGCGGGCGAGCAAGCTTTCGCTACTTCTTGTAACATTGAAAAACTGACTGTAGAAGAGGAGGAATGGTAATGAAAAAACTGTCAGTATTGGCAATGGCCATGATTGTCATGGCTTCTTGCGCTAAAGAGAATGTTCAGCCGAACAATGAACCGACCGGAGAGAAAGCGCTTTTGGAAATCGGCTTGGCTTCTACGAAGACTCAGCTCGGAACAGAGGATAAAGTGAACAAATTGTTCCCTATAGTGTGGAGCGATGGTGATGAGATTGCGGTTATCGAAAATATGGGCGTAAAAGGGAAGCAGAATGTCTCAGTTTATCGCCTGAAAGATGGTGCCGGCACTGCAAATGGTGTCTTCGAGCACGTAAGCGGCGATGCGTTCCCGAAAGTGATAAATGATGTGGTATATCCAGCATCTGCGGTTGTACCGAAAGGTACGCTCATAAGTGAGATACCTATTGTGGATGTATCATCATTGGTGCCGAAAGATCAGACTCAGAGCTATGAGGAAGGCAATTTCGACAAGAATGCAGCGGTGATGTATTTCCACAGAAACAATCCAGCGGATAAGATTGTACTGGAGCCGCTAAGCAGTATAATTTGTATTCCGATTAAGGGATTCGATGATAATGATGTCGTAACCGCAGTGAAATGGCAGAATATGGATGATCGTACAGCTACCGTCACATTGAACTGTCCAAACGGAGTAACACTCTCTAAAGGTCAGGCCTCAAACTTCTACTTATCCATTCAGCCCATGCTAAAAGACTGTAACGGAATCGCATACGTTTATCTGAAAAATGGTGCAATCCAGGTAAAGACGCCAAGAAACTTAAAGGCATTCCAAGCCGGCACCCTTCATCGTTTTCCGGAGTGGACACTAAGCAAAAAGGCAAAATGGACAATCAAATATATCGGTTCTGAGAGAAAAACAAGCATGTCAAATCAGACGCCACTCGGACTTGGACAATATATGATTGACGGTAATGATCTTTCCTGGTGGGAATTCAGAAGAAATTCCAAAGGCTCCATGGCAGGTCCACACAAGGTGATTATAGACTTAGGAAAAACAGAGCATATAAAAGGTCTGAAGATTAAAGGACCTGAAACAAAAAAGACATCCAGCTATACTGTTAAAGATGAATTTGGTGAGAACACAATTAAAGTTTCAGATGGTTATAATGCCCCATGTTCAGTATTTGCCTCTTTTCTTAAAGAAGGAGAATTAACAGAAGCCTTTAAATCTACATTCTGTAACAATAGCAGCTTCGAAAAAGATGCACAAGAAGTGCACAAAGCTAAAATAACGAATGGAATAACATTTTATTATGGCGAAGGCATGAAAAATTACTGGAAGATCAACTTAAAAAAGGAATATGACGCCAGATATCTTGTCATACACTTTTATCAGTGTTGGAATGATAAAGAAGATGGCGGTGCTGCTAGTAAAATGAAAATAGCCGAACTGGATATCTACTAATCCGCAGGACTTTATGAAAAGAATTTGTTATATGTTGCTCGCTGCCGCATTTTTGGCAGCGGGCTGCACGAAAGATAATTGCAACGGGCCGATAGAAGAATTGGAAATCGGCATTGCTGATACTGACACGAAGGTTTCGCTCGGCACAGAATACGACAAGCAAATCAATCTGTTGTGGTCCGCCGGCGACAAGGTGTATGTGAAAGGAGATGCAGGAGAATCCGTTTTCCGCCTCAAATCAGGAGAAGGGTCTACCAAAGGCATATTTGAATACGAAAGCGGTGCCACCGGACAAACCAGAATTACGGATGTCGTTTATCCGGCATCCAACGCCGGCAACACGCCTACTTCACAGACTTATCAGGAAGGCACATTCGATCCGGCAGCGATAACTCTTGCATATCATAATCAGGCTTCTACCAGCGCCACCAAAATATTGCTTGGCAGCGAGTCCAGCGTTTTGTGTTTCCAGATGAAAGGTAATGACAAGCTGAACAATATAGCAGTCACCTTCAAGAACGGCGAGACATACACTCTGAAGACGCTGAATGCGCCGATGCTCAACGAATCCAAATCCACGCCATTCTACATAGTCGTGCCTTCACAAATGTCTGACCGTGTGGATGTTAAATTCACATCATCTTCCGGGTCGATGAACAGGATTCTCTCGTCGAAATCATTCGAGGCAGGCAAGATGCACAGATTCAAGCCACTCGAATATAAGGCTGACAAGAGTTTCAGGATCATGTCGTATAATATTGCACAATGCGCACATAAACTTTTCACTTCCTCTCCACAATTCACTGCAAATATCACCAAAGAACTTAAAGCGGACGTTGCAGTAATGAATGAAGTCAAGTCCTCTGACAGTAAAAAGATTGCATCGACAAATTTGGGTTGGCAATATTTTTACCAAGACGGAAAAACCGGTATGGGCAACATGATTGCCTACAACCCGAAAACGCTGAAGCTTATAGGCAGTCCGACCTCCCTCAAACTGAATAAACTGGAATCTTCAACTGTCAAATATAATGAGGACAGAGTTTGCCTGTTTATGGAATTTGAGGACTTTATCCTATTAGGTTCTCACCTTCAGAAAGATGCATTCACCAAACATACCAAATTGATTACTGACAAAGTCAAGGCCGAGTACGCAAAGAAAGGTAAGCCGGTATTTTTCTGCGGAGATATGAACACCAGACCATACGCAGTAGAGTTAAAGAACTTCACTTCAGAATGGCGGGCACTGTCCAGAATGGACCTGTCCACATTTTACAATCCCGATCAGCCGGACAACCTGATCTGCATTGACTACATCTTCCTCTGGAAAGGAGGCCCGGATGTAAACGTCACCAAGACAGAGGTCTGCAAGAGCGTCCAGTGCGGAACAATCACCGACGCCTCCGACCACTTCCCTATCTATGTCGATGTCACCGTAGGCAACAGCAGCCTCCCGCTTTTAGAGGAAAAAGCGTCACTCGGCTCGTATAATGTTGTCGCTGAGGACTATCAGTGATAAACATTTGTCTATTCTTACCGCAGGTTATTTGTTGAATGTTACTAAATTACCTGAAGTATAGGTAATATTACGTATTTGATATAATTCATCTTTTGTATATCTTTGGCAAAATGACTTAATGAATTATTATTCAATTTCAAACGATAACACTATGGGACGATTTTTATCCACCCTACTTATTCTCTCTTTGTCAATTCCACTGCTCGTGAATTGCAAGAAAGATGCGCCATCTGTCGAAAGCTTCTGCATTGAGCCGTCCACGCTTTATATCAATGACGAAGGAACTCAGCAACTTGATGTGGTAGTGCTTCCTGAAACAGCAAAAAAAGGAAAGTTCTTTTCTTCACTCGTCTGGAAATCTGATGACGAGAACATAGCGAGTGTCGATGAGAATGGTCTTGTGACCGGCAATATGAGGGGCAATACCAGAATTACTGCATCTACACCTGACGGCTCATTGATGGCGAGTTGTGATGTTGTGGTGCAACTTGTTCTTACAGATGAAAAAGATATCACTAAATACTTTGAGAAAAATTTTGCCTTGGCGTTGAACTTTGAAAACAAGATCAAGGATGCAAGCAAAATCACTTATGGTGAAGTAAAGGAAATCAAAGGATTCGACGTGCCGAATGTATATCACGAAAAAATCATCTCTGCTTCAGGACTGGAATTTTTAGAAAATATAGAAACCTTGGACCTTAGCGGTTGTGTAAATATGGCGTCGGTGAAGTTTGGCACACACGGGAAATTGAAAAAGTTAGTTGCTAAAGGCTGCCAGCTGACATCCATCGATTTACGAGGCTGCCCTGCTTTGGAATACATTGATTTGTCCAGCAACAAATTGAAGTCTTTTGATGCAAGCGGTTTCCCGAAGTTGTATTACCTGGCGATAAATGACAATGAGCTTGAGGACATCAACCTTAATGGTTGTGCATTGTTGAATCATTTATTTATACGCGACAATAAGTTGAAAAGTATTGATATCACTTCAATTAACCCATTGAACGACTATAATTTCAATTATCTGTATAATCCTGGCGAGAACGGGGAGTTCAAGATAATCAATAAAACAGAAACTTCGCGTCTGGTAAGTTGGACAATGGTTGCCGGCGACGAGAAAAGCCGTGTATGGGCGTACAATTATTCTGACAATGCTCCTAAAATCAAGACTCAGACAGATAAAGTCTCTACAACAAATGATGTTCCGGTGACTCTATCTGTGGAGTTGGAGTCACAGTCGGCAAATGTTGAGTATTATTGGTGGCACTGCCGAGAGGCAAAGAATACGGATACAGGTCAGCTTGTGTATCAGATATACAGTAAGATTGAGGACAAGTTAGACTCTGATGGTGGAGGGAACAAGACGATTATCAGTGGTTCAAAAACCGGATCGATTACATTTACAATAGCCGGGCTTCACTATAAGAAGGGGGATGAGCTGTATATGTTAGTTGTCTATGACAAGGATGCTGCGACCATTACATATAGTAAACCTATGACTATAACATATAAGTAGATTATTGGGGCCGGGGAAAACCCTTCTGACGTGCGTAAAAACGGCTGATTTACTCACGACAACACAGTTTTCGGACATGACGTGCGCGAAAAACGTTTTATCGCGCACGTCATCCATAAAAAAATCGTAAATTTGATTAAAGAAACAAGATTGACAACTGGAATATGTCTGAAAATAAGGTAAAGATACTTTTTGTGTGCCTGGGGAATATATGCAGAAGCCCGATGGCGGAGATGATAATGAAGAAAATGGTGAAGGATGCGGGGCGTGAGGAGGAATTCGAGATAAGTTCGGCAGCTACATCCGACGAAGTTGTAGGGTATGATATTTATCCGCCGGCGAAGGAATGCCTCAGAAAACATGACATCCCGTTTCAGAAAAGGGGTGCACGACAAGTAACTGACTCGGATTATGAATACTATGACCGCATCTTCGTCATGGACTGGGCTAATCTAAGGGACATGAAGCGACGATTCGGCGATGAAAAAGGCAAAATCCAGATGCTCATGTCATTGGCCGGAGAGGAACGCGAAATTCCGGACCCTTGGTACACAGGAGATTTCGAAAGCACTTACAGAGACATCTGCACGTCATTGAATAAATTCCTAAGCGAGAGTCTCTAACTCATTTACAATCACTTCCGCCGCGGAGAGAGCCCAATCAGGGAATTTCTCGTCGCGGTGGAAGTGGCCTTTTTCCGCGAAATCCAGAAGCACTGAAAGGTCGAATTTGTCAGACTCTATCGCGGCACTTTCACGTGTGGCATCATAGGCATTGCACTTCTGCTCGATATGCGAAGGCACCATCATCAGCGGCTTGCCCAGATACATTGCCTCGCAGATGGACTCGAAACCGGCGGTAGACGCGTATGCACGGCAACCTGCCATCTGGCGCAGGAACTCCTTGTCATCCAGATAATAGAAGCTGAGCGTGTCATCCACGACCTTGACCGGTGCCTCGGCAGCATTGTCCCAGAAAAAGCGCAAAGGCACGGACGGGTGCGCCTCATGCCATGAATTCACCTCCTCCGCGAAACCGGCATTGAGCATGTACCCGAGAATATAGTCGCCGTCCTTGAAATCGGGGCTGTTCCGGTACGCGAGCACCTCAGGACGCAGCAACGGCGGCACCACCCTGATCTTCCCGTCATGCGGCATCTGCCTGAAAGACAGCGCCAAAACCTTCTCGGCGCCGGTCGCTATCGCGCGCGAAAACAGGTTCAATGCTATATGACCTTCGTAGCCGAATTCAGGAATATGCATGTCCTTGTGCAGGAAAAGGAACTGGTGTCCGATGCAAACCATCGGAACTTTCCTTCCGGTAAGGCCGTGCGCGATAGTTCCCAGAATCTCGTAAAAATTCACCACAACGTCTGCGCCACTATCCTTTATATGGTTACGGATCAATGATATAGACGGTATAAATTTCGGTGACATCGCCAGGTTGAAGAGGACAGTTTTCAGCGCATCCGGCCGCTTGTCCTGCGCCGCAGACACGAAATTCACTGACTCAAAATAAGTTATAGGGGCATTGACGCCTTCCGTGAAAAAAGCCGGCAAGGTACGGGATTCACTTTTGCCTACTAGCATTTCGACGACTTCATGTCCGCGTGAATGAAGCAATTTTTCCATCGTCATCGCCTGGGTGAGATGCCCTCTCCCCTCGCCTTGTATTATGAACAAATACTTCATATCTATAACAGTATTAGAGGTTTACCTATTGCTGAACGGAGCCGTAACGCGCAATACGCCATTCCCCGTCGTAATTTTCCACAAGAGCGGTCAGGGATTCCACCCAATCGCCGCAATTCAGATAATGAATGCCGCCCTTCAGGATCTTGTCCTCCGGATGATGGATATGGCCGCAGATAATGCCGTCGCATCCTTTCGCCTTGGCAAATGAAGCGAGATCGGATTCAAATCCGGAAATCGCTGATACAGCCTGCTTTACCTTGTGCTTCAGGACGGCAGAGAGCGAGTAGTATTCCTTGCCGCGTTTCATGCGGGCCTTGTTCCAGACATTGTTGAATTTCAACAGGAGATTATATGCGACATCGCCAAGTTTCGCAAGAAACCTCAGACGTGCCGTTATACTGTCGAAAGCATGGCCGTGGATAACCACGTACGAATGCTTGTCCTCCTTTATGACGAATTCATGTACCAGACTGATATTGGCCATTTTGGACGGCACCAGAGGGTCCAGGAAATCATCATGGTTACCTGTGACATAAATCACTTCCGTGCCATGTTTTTCCATCATCTTCATGATTACATGGAAAAACGCCGAATGCACCACAGTCCATTTGTCACTGGAATTCTTCAGCTGCCATCCGTCTATGATATCGCCATTCAGAATCAACCTGTCGCAATTGACAGAACTGAGGAACTCGGTAACTTCACGCACCTTGGAAAATGGTGCGCCGATATGCACATCCGAAATGATGACAGTCTTGTAATGTGGACGTTCAAGTGCCATATAAATAATAATTTAATCCCGTTTAGGCTCTGTAAATTCCTTGATCCGCTGGTCATCCGAAATCGGACAGACAAGAATATTGCCGCCGCTTTCCGCGACAATGTAGTCCTTCAATCCGTTCACGACGACCATTCCAGGCCCGGAAGCATGAACAATGCAATTTTCGCACCCGTTCAGGCGGACATCCGGCCCGACTGCCGTATTTCCATGTTCATCATGGACACTTTTTTCTCCAATCGAGCTCCAGCTGCCCAGATCCGACCACTCCAGATCGGACGCAATCACATAAATGGAGTCGGATTTTTCCATGACGGCATAGTCAATGGAAATTTTCTCGCAGGTCGGGAAAAGCTTCGCCAGAACATATTTCTCATCAGGAGTGTACAATGCCGGTGCGAGCCTGTCCATAACGCCGGCAATCTGCGGTGCAAACTTCCTCAACTGTTCCACAATCGTCTGAACCGTCCACACGAAAATTCCGGCATTCCAGAAATAATTACCTGCGTCAATGTATTTCTGCGCGGTAACGGCATCCGGCTTTTCCTTGAAGGCGTCCACCTTGACCACCGCATCCGTTTCCGGTACGGAAGAGCAGATATAGCCATAGCCTGTCTCCGGCCTCGAAGGATGAATGCCGATAGTGACAATGCTGCCCGATTTCTCAGTGAATTCCAATGCCTTACGAATGCAGTCCCTGAATTTTTCCGTTTTCAGGACAATGGCATCAGATGGTGTCACTACGACATTGGCCTGGGGATCTTTCATCATGATCTTCCAGCAGGCGTAGGCGATGCACGGGGCTGTGCTGCGCGCTACCGGTTCCGCAAGTATCTGGTCTTCAGGGACAAATGGCAGCTGCGCGCGGACATCGGAGACATATCCGGCCGAGGTGACGACCCAGATTCCGGAAGGTCCGCAAAGTGGCATGAAACGCTCTGCCGTGAGCTGTATGAGTGTCTTTCCGAGCCCGAGCATATCTATGAATTGCTTCGGCTTGGAAGGGGTACTTACGGGCCAGAGTCGGCTGCCGATGCCTCCGGCCATGATGACTACGTGTGTATTCATTGAATTAAGCGTATTTCGCTTTCGACCCTATTCTCCCGAATCAGATTCAGTTTCAGTTCCTAAATTATTCAATCACGTTACCCTCACCCTAAATCATTGAGAAATGCGAGTCAAAAACTGTTTCCTTCAAATTTATGAAATAAAAATTAGTTTTCCTCGGGGTGGGGATACGAAAAAGCGCAGACTGACGGGCCTGCGCTTGAAAATCAACATGTCATACAGTGATTATTCTTTTACTTTGCGCTTCCAGTTGAAGACAGGAAGGATGAAAGAAATCGCTGCTGCTGCAATCCAGAACCATGAAACAGGACCGAAATCGTAGCTCATGACCTTGGCACCGTCAACTACGGTCTCGACTGCATTGCCGTCAATGAGAACACCGCTGATGATGTCCTGGACACCTGCAGCCAGGTAACTTGCCATGCCGACCACGCCGAGCGCTGCACCGGTCGCCTCTCTAGGAACGATGTCCACCGCCATCAAACCGCCGACGAAGCAAATCAGCACGCCGATCGCGATACCGAACAGGATCATTGCAATGATATTGAGCGTCCAGCTGTTTCCGCCGAAGAGGAACAAGGCCAATGCGATGGTTTCCAGGACGCCGGCCACGAATGCAGGGTATTTTCTGTCACCACGGAACGCCACGTCAGAAATCCATCCGGAGAAGATTGTTCCGATGACGCCGAGAATGGCATTGATGGAAATGATGAAGGTCGCGTCTCCGAGATCGAAGCCCTTGACTTTCTGGAGGAAGAGCACGCCCCAGCCGTTGATGGCGTAGCGGCTCATATACATGAATGCACTGGAAAGCGCGAGAATCCATACGCCAGGATTTCTGAGCACCTGCTTCTGGATAGCCTTGACATCCTTGGTTTCTTCTTTCTTTTCTTCCTTCTTCTCACCTGTGAGTTCCTCGATCGGAGGAAGTCCGCATCCCTCAGGCGTGTCATGCATCCAGAAAATGATCAATGCCACACCGATGAAACCGGCGATGGCTGCTCCGATGAAGCCCCACTGCCAGCTGAAAGACCTTACGATGATACCGACGAAAAGGAATGAGAACCACTCGCCAAGGTTATGGCTTGCGCTGAAGAATCCGTAAAATGTGCCTCTGGTCTTCAGCGGGAACCACCGCGACAGCGCCACGACTGCACAAGGCGAACCGATGGACTGTGACCAGCCGCTTACTGCCCACATTATGCAGAAGCAGATGAAAAACAGGATATTGGATGTAGCGCCGATGGCTTCGGATGCTCCGAGGAAACCCATGATAAGGTTCATCAGGGCAGATGAGAAAAGGCCGACAGCCATGAAACGCTTGATGTTGCTGTAGTCTGTAAGGAATCCGTTTACGAACTTGCCTGCCGCGTAAGCGAACAGAAGACATGAACTTACGACACCGATCTGTGTCGCATCCATGAGTCCGCTATCCATGATAGGCTGTTTTACCACATTGAGAGTCGTTCTGCAGACATAATACAAGCTATAGCCGAGTGTTCCGGCAAGGAACGACTGCATAGCGAATTTCTTGTAAGTTTTCTGGACAGCGGCAGCAGGCACCTTTTTCTCTGACGGCCCGCTAATCTTGAAGTAATCGATAATACCCATGTTAATGTTTTAGCAATTTAGTTTTTCTGTTTATGTTTAGTTTTTCTCGGCAAGTGACTGCCTAAAAAAGCTCCGCAAGTTATCAAAAATAATCCACACGGGCAAAGAAAGCCGGGAGATTCCGTTGTTTTTTGTAATATTTTCGTAACTTTGTCTGATGTGACCGACGCGCGAAAACCGCTCTTGTTCACGGACATGAAAACTTTAACACTAAATTTATATGAAAACAAGACTGATGATTTTCATTGCAGCAATCTGCTGCATGGCATCTTGCAAGGAAGCCGCTCCACAGTATGCGAATCGCGCTGAAATGATCGCGGCACAAATCCACAACCCGAATTCCAAGTATGTAGTCGTAGCATGCCACAGAGGTGACTGGAGAAACTATCCGGAAAACTCCATCCCTGCCATCGAATCCATTATCAGAATGGGTGCCGACATCATGGAACTCGACCTCAAGCTTACCAAGGACAGCGTTCTCGTACTTTCACATGACTGGACCATCGACCGTTGCACCACTGGCAAAGGCCGCGTAAGCGACTACACTCTCGATGAACTCAAGCAGTTCAGACTCAGACGCGCACACGGCGTAGCGACGGATTCTCTCCACATCTGCACTCTTCGTGAAGCTCTCGAATGCTGCAAGGACCGCATCTGCGTAAACGTGGACCAGGGATATGAGTATTATGATATGGTTCTCGCCATCACCGAGGAGCTTGGCGTCACCGACCAGATTCTCATCAAAGGCAAACATTCCGTAGCGTCTGTTGCCGAGAAGATGGCTGCTCACGAGCACAATATGATGTACATGCCTATCATTGACATCCAGAAAGAGCAGGGCCAGAAGCTTTTCCAGGAATACATGGACACCAAGACCGTTCCTCTGGCATACGAGGTTTGCTGGAAGAAACTCACTCCTGAGGTTTCCGACTGCTTCAAGAAAGTCGTCGAGAGCGGTTCCAAGCTCTGGGTCAATACTATCTGGGGCAGCCTCTGCGGCTATCTCGATGATGACAAGGCTCTTGATTGCGGAGATCCTGCCGAGGTCTACGACCAGGTCATCGCTTTAGGCGCTTCAATGATCCAGACCGACCGTCCTGAGCAGCTGCTTGACTATCTGCGCAAAAAGGGCCTTCACGACTAACGTGTACTCCCGCGCGGGTATACCGACGAATAAAAACGAGACGCATGCCGAATTCAAGCATGCGTCTCGTTTTTTATTTGTTACCTGATTATCGGCCGGCGACCACCTCGATTTCCACGAGGGCGCCCTTAGGCAGAGCTTTTACAGCGATTGCCGATCTGGCAGGGAATGGCTCGGTGAAGAACTGAGCATAAATCTCATTCATTGCAGCGAAATCTCCCATATCCGCGAGGAACACTGTGGTTTTCACGACATTGGCAAGAGTCAGCCCCGCCTCAGCGAGAATCGCCTGCACATTGAGAAGCGACTGTCTGGTCTGCTCCTGCACTCCCCCCTCCGGAAATACTCCCGTAGCAGGATCAATCGGAAGCTGTCCCGACGTGTAAACGAATCCGTTGACTTCGATCGCCTGGCTGTATGGCCCTATAGCCGCCGGCGCATTGGATGTAGATATCTGTTTCATAAAATCAATATTGTTTTCGTGAATGCAAATATAATCATTATCCGGCAACGGCGTACCATCAATTATCCTGTTTCAGGACTTCGACCGGGTTTTCGGCGGCGGAGCTCCAGGTCCGGGAAATTATCGAAACGAAGGAGATGAGGAAGGTCAATGCTGCCGCGACGAGGATTATCCACCACGGGAAGGCTATGGCATTGTAAAAATCTGCCAGGTAGTAACGCATTGACCAGATACATACCGGAACCGCGATCACGACGGCGACTGCTGTCATCAGCATGAACGACTTCGAGAGCTTCCAGGCCGCCGACTTGACACCGGAGCCGAAAATCTTCCGGAGGGCGATCTGACGCGCCTGCTGCTCAGTGTAGTAGACGGACATCGCGAACAGGCCGAGCGCAGAAATCAATATGGCAAGCACCATGAACGTCATCACCAGCTTCATAGTGTTCCGCGTCCCTGTCAATGAATCCGCCAGGAAGTCATCTATATAATATATGTCCGTTTCGCGCGGCACACCGATATACTCCTTCGCCACATCACGCCATGCCTCGCGGACAGCATTCAACGCCTCGGCCCTGTCGCCACGCACCTTCAGCAGATGATTCATGCACACATCGGAACGGTTCTGCACAGCCCGATGACTGTCAGGCATTGGTTTATAAAGAGGATCACGCGCGCGGAAATCCGCTATTATACCGCAGCACTCATACTGCGGCTCGCCATCTTTATTGGTCCCGACAGTCCTGTTCCCGGCAGTAATCCCATAACGCCGCTGCGCCTCCTCCGTAAACCAGCATGTCCCTTCAATAGGATCGGAATACTGTTCTATCACATTGAACCCAAGCAGCCTGAATGCCGTACTGTCAAAAGCAGGCAGCTGAAGCCACGACATTTCCTCTCCCTCGATATGTACGCCATTGCTTCCACATGAGAACGGAAGCTGCACCGCCATAACCGCCGTCTCCACCTGCGGAAGAGCCTGAAGTCTCTGATGCAGAGCCTCCTGGGCAGCCATATTGTTATAGCCGAGCGCCCATGAGGAAACCGACAGCAAATCTGTATTGTACCCTACCGGCAAAGATACCAGATGGCGCATCTGGAGAGTCATTGTCAATGCAACCGCGACAAGAACCATGCTTATGATGTTCTGGCAGACGATAAAGACCTTGCTGAACACCATCTTGCTGCGGAACCTGAAATCGCCCTTCACGACAGCTATAGGCTTGAATCTCGACACCATAAATGCAGGAAGAAGCCCGGAGAGAACCGAAACCAGCACGAGCACAATGACGCCGGCCGCAATGGTAGCCGCATCCGGAACAAGAACTATAGCGGTATTGAGAAGATTCTCTATCCAGCCCTTGAACAGCAGGGCGACCAGCACGCCGAACAGCATGCAAACAAATGTGAACAAGAACGATTCCATAAGGTATCTGCGGACAATGCTGCCTGAAGACTCGCCGAGAAGACGTCTCGTCGCCATCTCCTTTGCCCGTTTTCCCGTCTGCGCCACAGTAAGGTTTATGTAGTTGAAGATGGCTGATATCAGCAGTATCAATGCTACCGCCAGAAGCACCTCAACGATCTTCCTGTCCCCATGACGAAACGGGCTATATACGTCTATCTTGCTGAAATAGAGCCGGTCAAGCCTTGTCAACGTGGAGCCCCACAGGAAATTCCCGCCAGAACCGTCGCGTGTGTAGAAATCCTTCCAATAATCCAAATACTTGTCCAGCAGCTTTTCAGCCACAGCGTCAGGCGAAGCACCATCCTGCAGCGTCACGAAAGTATTGACCATACCGAAATTGTCCATTCTCTGGACCATGCCATCCAGCTGCCTGATGCTCAGGAAGATGTCATAATACTGCAGTTCATCATAAGGCCCGAAATCCTGAATCACGCCGGTTACCGTGAACCTGTTTTTTCCTACTTCAATGGTGCGCCCCACAGGGTCAGAGTTGCCGAATGCCTTATGCGCGAACTTTTCGGAAAGGATTACATCATTCAGTCCCGCAAGTATGCAGTTCCTGTCACAGCCCGAGATCGTGTAGTCAAACAGCTGCAGGAAATTCGTGTCCACACAGACCGCCTCGGCGGCATAATAGTCCTCATTGACAATGACATCGGCATCGCCATACGCCCCGACTCTGGTCCAGGATGTTATCTCGGGCACCGACGGGAAGAACTCCTCTGCAGTCCCGTACGTCATTCCGACGAACTCCCCCATGCCGACAGCATACAGCTGCCGGGAAAGCGGCTGCCTTGCGCCTACGCTGAACTCTGTCCTGGCATAAGAAGCCAGCAATATGACGAAACCCAATGCTACTGACAGGCCCAATGCCTCGATTACGGCATAGAGTTTATTTTTCTAGAGAAATTTCAGATATGTGCTCATAGCTATTTGATAATCAGTTCATCCTTGTCGCCGAAGCTGTCGTAAGAGGATATGATAATCCTCTCGCCCGGCTCCAGACCTTCTATAACTTCGTAATACTGAGGGTTCTGCCGGCCTATGCGGACACTACGTTTAGTCGCTTTCGTTCCATCGGCATTGACAACATACACCCACTTGCCGCCGGTTGCCTGATAGAATGAACCGCGTGGTATTATGATCGCCTCGGCAGGCTGGCCGAGCTGTACATTCATATAATATGTCTGCCCCGCACGGATATTCTCCGGCTGCTGACCTTCGAAGCGGAAATCCGCCTTGAATTTACCATCACGAACCTCCGGATAAACCTTGCGGATGGACGCCGAATATTTCTCATTCTGACGCTCAAAAGTCGCCTCGAGACCAGGCACAATTCTATCAATGTAATGCTCATCTATCTGAGCTTCAATTTTATACGAATCCAGATTATTAATCTGGCCGATTTTCGATCCTGCCGCTACTGACTGACCGAGTTCCACATCCAGCAGACCGAGTTCACCGCTGATCGGCGCCTTCACGGAAAGATTCTCCTTACGGCGGCGTATCATGGACATGTTCACACGCATGTTCTCCAGGCTCTCGTGCATCTGCGAAATCTGCGTGCTTCTATAAAGGCTGTCCTGACGTTCCCTATTGATGACCAGGTCCAGCTTGTCCTTCGCAAGTTCGTAATCCTCAGCCGCTTTCAGATACTCTTCCTTTGCAATGAGTTTCTCCTCATACAGCGCCTTGTTCTGCTCATACGCCCTCTTGGCCCTGCGCACTTCTATCTGTAGGGTAAGCTTGTCCTGCCTTACGGAAAGTTTCTGCTGCTCCATGGAAATCAATGTATTGCGCAGGATGTTCTCCTTCTCGGCGAGTTCAGCTTCAGAGTTAAGTATCTGCATGTCAAGGTTTTCATTCGAAAGTTCGACAATGACGTCACCGGCATTGACCTTACTCCCCTCCTCGGCGACGATGCGCTGGACATTGCCGCCCTCGGTCGGGCTTATCTGCACGGTCGTCATCGGCTGCACCTGACCGCTCACGCGAATATAGTCATTGAACTCGCCCCGACGTGCCTCTCCCGTGATGAGCGCGCTGCCGTCGACTCTCAATGCCGAACCCTTCCCCGTGAAAATCAGGACGACAAGCAATAATGCCAATGCTGCCGCAGCCCAATATTTCAATGCTTTTTTAGTGAACGCTGCCGCAATTCCCTTTTTCTTTTCAATGATCTTATCCATAATGCTAATTTTTTACTGCTCCAGATATGGTACACCATTATAATAATCGACCACACGTCTTTTCAGCTGGTATTGAAGCTCAGCATTGAGCTTTTCAGCCTGCGCTTTCAGATAGTTGGACGAAGCCGTATTGTATTCAATCGAAGAAATCAATCCTTGTTCGAACTTGCGCGCATTCAGCCTGAACGCCTCGTCATAAACTTCCGCGCGCCTTTCCGCCTGCAGCAATGCCGCTTCTGCTCCATCCCTGTCCTGCACCGCACGGCGGACTTCCGATTCCACGTCGCGCAATGATTTGTCATATTCGAGACTCGCCCGCTGATAGGCATTGCGCTTTTTCGCCAATGAGGTATGCTTGGAAAGGCGGTCATATATAGGAATGGTCAATGACAGTTGTAGATATTCTCCACCGTTATTCCTGAACTGCCGGCCATAAGGTACCGGAGTATAGCCGGATTGACCCGGATATGTGTAATAGCTTGTGGACCAGCCGCCATAGAGTCCGAGCGAAGGCAGGAATTGCCACTTGGCTGTCCTCAAGCTGTAAAAGGCATTGTCTCGCTGGTTGCGGGCAATAAGGACGGACGGCATTGACTTCGCAGCCGTGTTGACGATGTCATCCGCAGCAATGTCCTGCTTGCTTGCAGGCTGTAACGCCGTCAGATCCGTATCTATTACAAGTTCCTCATCCACAGGCCAATACATGACATCTTCGAGGGTTATCCTGGCATTGTCCCTGCTGTTTTTCGCAGTCATCAGTTCATATTCGCGGTCGGCAAGGTCAGCCTTCATCTGGACCACGTCCGCATAGCCTTTGGAACCTAGCTGTTCCTGACGTTCTGCCAACTGCACCGCCGACTTGGCATTGTTAACCTTGTCCTCCAGAATCTCGGTCAGCTTCGTATAATAAATGACATTGAAATAAGCCTCCATCGTGGCGAGGCAGACTTTGTCGCGCTCCTGCCGCTCCTGGGAAAGGCCCATTGACATGGATGTGCGCGCGATTTTCAGGTTGTTTATGGCCGAGAAGCCGTTGAACAGCGTGATGCCGGCGGAAACGGAGAAGCCTTGGTTAAGCGACGTGGTCGTGACATAGGTATTGGTCTCCGGGTCGATGGAACGTCCCCACCTGTAGTAGCCGTAGGAATTGCCGTCGGCGGAAGGCGTGAACGCAGCCAATATGGCATCGCGCCTGTCCAGCCGTGCATCATCGTTTTTCGACTGCTGAATCCTCACCTGCGTGGAATTCGACACAGCGTACTCCATGCAGTCGCGCAATGTCATCATCTGCGCTCCGGCATTCAGCTGCATGGCCGACAAAAATATTATCGCAATCATTGATTTCATAATTTCCCGTTTATGCCAAAGTGATGCACGACATGTGCCAATCAGCGTAAACGCCTGTGAATCAATGATTGCGACAATGAATTCTATTTCATCAATGTAAAAAGACTTTACAATCCTGTAAAGATGTTTTACAAGGCGGGATTACAGCAGTTCCAGCTCCACGTAGACTGGCAAATGGTCGGATGCCATCTGCGGATCGCCGGTCTCGAATTTGCGGCAGACCTTGGCATCGAGGACATTGACCTTGGCCTTGTTCTTCATGAGGAGGATGTAGTCGATGCAGATCTTGGAATCGCGTGACGGGAAGGAAACGCCTGTGCCTGAGAGGTTTGTCCAATGTTTGAAATAATATTTCATAACCTCGGATTCAGGTGTAACGTTCATGTCTCCGCAAAGGAACACGTGCTTGTGGCTCTTGTAATAAGCCTTCTGCAATGTGGTGGTCACGATGCGGGCCTGTTCAAGTGCCGCTACGGAAGATACATGGTCCAGATGAACCGATGCGAATACATACTCAGGTGTTTCAATGACCGCGCACACACGCTGCTCGGCACCTTCTCCCTGCGGAAGCGTGATATTGTAGCGGTTGATTACGGTGTCCCTGGTCACGAGACCTTCGCCGTAGCTTCCGCCTCTGTAAGAAATAGCCTTGCCGAATGCGTAATCCCAGCCTTCTCCAAGACACTCTGCCAGGTACTTGGCCTGATAGACATTGTGACGGGTGTTGCAGCTGTCCAATTCATTGAGCGCGCATGTGTTGGCACCCATTTCCTTGATCATTGACGCGATCATCGGTGCGCTGTCCTCGACATACTTTCCGAACACGCCGACATTGTAAGTCATAAGTCTCAGGGTATCAGCCTTTTCTCCCGGATTCTTAGGAGCATTGCCGCCGTTTCCGCACGAAACGAGCATTGCCGGCATACAAAGTGCCAGCAGGATAGATTTAGTGAAATTTTTCATAATTTTTAGTTTTGTTCCGCAAAGATAGACAGAAATAGCTGAAATCTATAGTCTTAATCATCAATATTATCAGGTTTTGCAAAATCATCACCAAAAAATTTGCACATATATAAAAAAAGCATTACATTGCCGCACAATAAATTACAACGTTTTATTCATTTTTTGTGATTATCACTACTATTTATCATACAGTTTTTATTAACACAATATGATTTGCTTATGAAAAACAAAAATGTATTATGGCTGTCATTATTATTCTCTATAGGGATAATTATGACATCATCTTGTTCTTATGATTTAGAACTAAAGCCAACTGATGACGTTTCAACCACAAATGAGTTATTAGAAGGGCAACTATTGAGAAGCTCAGAGTACCGGTATCCTCATGTCTACGAAATTATCGCAGATGAGACAGTCATAAAAAACATGGAATTGGCTTGGGAAATGATGAAGGAAAGCGCTTCAGGAAATGGGAGGCGCGAGTTTGGATTCTACATCTATTATGACGACCGATTTAAAAAGTATGAATGTGGAATTATCCGCGGAGGTCCGGTTATTACAGGGGGCGAAGGAACTCATGCTAGTCTTTGTCTGGGAGGCGCAGCAAACAATCGAACTGTTTGTGCCTTTTTTCATTGTCATACAACATTACAATTTTGCTCATCTGACGTAAGTAGGATAACTGGCCCGTCCACTTCAGATATCAACTTCGCATACAATCAGGGATTACCAGGAATTTTATATGATTATTCTGTGAATAATTTAATTGGTGGAACGTGCAGAGATGCTCCTTATAAAATATACACTTTTGGTCCAGAGCAGCGCACTTTTTAGTATTAAACATTTTAATTTCCATATATTATGAAACATAAAGCTTTTATATTAGTGACTTTATTATGTATCGTATCCATAAATAGTCATGGCCAAAGTCTTGAGAAAATGTCTTCTAAAGAACGTAGTAATTACTTGACGACAACAGCCAGATTTGTTGCAGAAGTTTATGGCCCTTCGTATGTCCCTTTTTTCAAACAAACAATAATTTCAGATGCTCGAATATTTGATAAATCGGATTATGGCGATGAACTCCCTGAAATTAAGAAGTGTATTGGACGCGAGTACTACACCATCATTTTCACTTATGACAAGAAAGTAATCCAATTTGCATTTGATTATGCAGCAAGAGTTAGAATATGGAAAGACACTGGAGAGCCATTGGATGTAATTTTTGGCAATGGTTTTGGTAGGAACTTTTTGATTTCTGATTTTATGGAGCAAACAAATTGCTCTGTAAAGACACATGATCTGTCTAAAATAACCTCCAAGTCAATAAATGTCGTTCCTCTGGAAACAGTAGAAGTCCCTAAATCGATATGGACTCAATCAAAGAGATAGTCTCTATTTGCAAGTTAAAAGGTAAGCACCTTGTTCATAGCGCAAACAAAATGCTTACCTTTATTATCTTTGACAGATAACCTCTGAACAGTACAGAGACAATGTATAAACACTTTATAATTGTTTTATAACTGCTTTAATTACCCTATTTAATAGTATCTTATCCAATAAAAATAGGGATAGAATAAAGCTTTTCACCCCGTTTATTAATAACATCTAAACACTTACCTCCAAAAGGTGTTCTAACATATTTAAGCGAGTATTTTTTCCCCATACATTTTTTTCCTTATTGAAAAATATTGGTATTCTTTTTCTTAACAAACCTTCTATTTTTGAATCCCATAACTCCATTATGAATAAATCCTTATCTGAAGTAAGATTAGTTGGATTAATTTGTATGTTATTATTTGCTTCTTCGATATATCTAATAGCCGCAATAAAATCACATGCAGATTTTTTTTGATCTATGGTTAGTGATTTAAAAGATACAAAAATCATATACTTATGTGTGTTTAAAATCACATAATGTTCATTTACTGAATAACCTTTTTTTCGAAGCGTAGAACAACCATTACACAGGCATATAACTAACATAACTGAATAAATGCTTCATCATGTTTTTTAGTTTAATTAGGTCGTAGGTTTAGAAAAGTACCTACGACCAAAATTGTTTATTTATTGCTGTCCGCTAAAACTCAAAATAAGAAAAGGATAGAGTGTAAAATAAATAAAATGCAGGCATATTGCCTTTGCCTTTTATTTTTAATTTTACACCCTCCATAGTCTTAGATGTGGTCTTTTCCATACTCTCACCACAACTATCTCGGATCCAAATATAAACCTTCTCGGTGGACTATATTTTTTAATGTTTCACAATTTAACGAACAAGATATTTTAAGGTAATAATCATATCCAAATTCAATTTGTAACTTATGCTTTTTATTACATAATACAACATATATATATTCCCTCAATGACAAACGTATTATGTCTGTAATTTTATTAATATAAATTCTTCGTTTTTTTTCCAATAAGGGCATTGATTTTAATAATTCCGAATCAATGTTGTAAAACTTTGAAGATTCAATTCTATTGGTAATATATTCCTTATCTGCCTCTAAATATTGTATTGTCATGTACTTACTACTTGTCGTTTTCATAATAGACAGTATGACAGAAACATAACGCTGCTCTACATTTAAATACTCTTTAAGGGTAAATAATTTGCCATCGAATTTTTTCCCAACATCACACCTACTTGTCCATTCATTTGCTGTATATACACCATTTGAATCATATTTTTGCGGACTATATTTTACAATTTCATGCCAATTCATTTTGCAAAAAACTTTAAGTCGTTAAACAACTTTCACTGCCAAAACTTTGATTTGGCAGTGAAAGTACAAAATTAATCTCCAATACGTTTTAAATTTGCATTATAAGTACCCAGTCGTGTTTCTCTATTCTGTAATGCGTTTACGGATTTCCCCATTTTCCAAATACCTCCATTATGTCCATCTACATCTGGCGTTATATAATTTTTTCCATTTGTTTTCCACAGATGTATGAGGAGGCCATCCAGCAATAGGGCCAATAGCAGGAACTTTGGCATAATTATAAAGAGACTCTGCATCGTTTTCTGCCCAGGAACGAAGTATCAATCTTTGTGTTTCCATATTCATCGCTACACAAGTAATTTATTGATTTCCTGCTGCAAGCGATCCAGAAACTTTGCAGCATGTGCCCCGTCCATTTGAGTGTGGTGGAATTGGAATGAAACCGTTAGTGTCGTTCTGAAGAAACCTTTATGGTACTTGCCCCATATCATAAACGGATTGTTGAAGATACCGCTGTACATACCTACCGCACCGTCAATTTCATATTGGGCCAGTGCGGAAGTCCCTATTACCATGCTTTCTGTCAAATCGTGGTTCTCACAGCTTCGGACTACTTCCGTTGTCAATTTCAGATAATCTTCATTGAATAGCTGCAAATCATCAGAAAACGGCACATCACATGAACTGACCTCATTGTCCTTGTTCATAACAATGGTATTAACCGCAATAGCATCATATTGCATCAATTTGTCTCCGACAGGCAGCATATAAAATTCCTTGATACTGCTTGCCGCTTTGCCGATTCACCAGCACATCAGCATATTGAATTTCATACCTGACTTTTTGCTGATTTTAACAAGACGACTGACATCCAAAATCTTGAAAAACGTAACCATTGGCATCGGGGCTTTCATCCAAAGCTCAAATGCATATGCACGGGTGGTTTCTTTGGGATTTATTTCTCTCATAGTGCGTATTTTAAATTTTTAATCATCTTTTTCAAATTGGCCTCGTTCTCTTCTTCGCAAAAGTTCGGATCTTTCATGAATTTCTCACAAGGCAGTTTGGGATAGTTACCACAATGTTTTTCACTTGCTTTGGTCTTTTTTCGGCAAAGGCAGGACTTCCTCCAGTATGGAAAGAACCTGGGTAAAATGTTTTTTGTGTCCTGCATCTATGATGTAATACTCTTTCGCACCCTCATACGGTATGCCTGTTTCCGATTCACGCATCAGTTCTTCAATAGCAGGGTGTTTCTTGACGTATGTGGTGTTGTCACATACCAATATAACGGGTTTCTCATTCAGATATATCATACAATCTCCGAACATCTTCCGATAGCGCACATTGCCCAAATCTTCCATTTGAGTCACCACATATTCTATAAATTCCATTTCACTTGCCATACAATCGTTGTCTTACTCCCATATTTTTTTTATTAAATATTTTCAATGTGTTCTATGTTATGGCGATTAGTTCGCCAAGGCGAACTAATTAAAACCATACATATATAGTGAGGTATATTATCCTCTATTGATTCTTTCCACCAATTCATTTGGTGTAAGTATCTCCATCTTGGAGAAACCAAACCACTTCTTGCCCAAGTCCTTAATGGATGCACCTATGTGATATACATCATCGTCTATACAAAGGAAGCGGTCATGTGATAAACGGAATGTTTCAACATCAATCGGTGCATATTGAGCGTTATGACGGTCAATATCAAGCTGAAATTGACGGCTTATCTGCTGAGTGTAGATGATTGCAGACACGTTATTATCTCTTTTATCGAGCAATGTCAGTACAGTCTCGTCAACATAGTTGTCGATAAGGACAATACGTTTCTTTGCACTCTTAATCAAGTCGGACACGAAAGTATAGGCATCATAAATTTGACCATTGTAGAATACACCTTGTTTCGGCTTTGCATTACCTTCGTCCAATCTGCGGAATACCTCGTCAATGCGTTTGTCTGTTTCTTGCTGATGTTGCTGCATTTCCAGTTGATGGTATTCCATTGTTGAAAGACGTTGGAAAACTTCTGCATTTGTCACCATAAAACGTCTCATTGCAACAAATGCATCCATAATACGTATGCTTACACGAATAGCCGTTTCACTTCTGAGAACGGTAGAGAGCATCGCTACTCCCTGTTCTGTAAAAGCATATGAACGAACTGTTGAGTGCTTCAAATTATTGAACCGATCACAATTTGTGACCAGTTCATTCATTTCTTCCTTAGTCAGTTGAAAACGAAAACGTTCAGGAAATCTCTCTATATTACGTTTTACAGCTTGATTTAACACCCTGGTTTCCACTCCATAAAGTTCAGCCAAGTCTCTGTCTATCATAATCTGCTTTCCACGAATAGACATTATTCGACTTTCTACAGGAGTGGTAACTACGACTTCGTCATTTTGTAACTGGTCACAATTTGCGACCAGTTCTCCTTTATCTTGATGTTCTATATTATCCGCCATATTTCTATCTTTATTTTTGAGATCACAAATTGTGACCTTAAACGTGTTGTTATTACTTATTATTGTATGCAAAGGTAGTGCTTTTAGCCTATAAGCCACTATTGCACAAACCCTTTCTTTGAAAAGAACGTAAAATCAATAATATTATTGCGTTGATTGTACTTTTAGTAATCGCTTCACTCGTTGTACGGTACTTACTCCTTTACCACTCAACTTCGCCACATCCCGAATGGAATACCCCTTGCGGAGTAAACTTATTACTTCCCTATATTCGGCTTTCATCTGTTCTTCCGTTTTTACAGAACCAACCTTACGCCCGAGTTTTCCACCTTTCTCTATATACCGCTTCCTTCCTGACTGCAATCGAAATGAGATATTATCACGCTCCAATTGCGCACAGGTTGAAAGCGTGGCTATCATTATATTACTTTGGCTTGCAACCAATAGTCTTAGAATCTTGAATAACGTCTTTGACACTGTTGCGAAATGCCTGTTGCCACCATTCAAGAGTGTGGAACAAAGTAAGCTCCATCATGCCTGTCTCTCCAAGAATAATTGCTCATTCTACTAATCGCCCAACATCATACACTTTGGGGTAATATCGGTGTAATCGAAAGTTAAATACGTTAAATTATTACCTTTTCGTATCTAAACAGAATCCACACAGTCTCTTTTCTACCGTTTAGATTGTAAAATACTGATAATCAACTAATAATACATTCATTTCTTAAATTGATCTTGATCTATGTCACATAATTATCATAAATTTGTGACAACTCCAAAATGGCAAAGAAGAGTATTTTACTGACGAAACTTCAAAAGATTCATCCTCCAAGTGAGGCCGACGCTAAGATACGATTGTTTGTCCGACAATGTACCGGCCGGATTGGTGTTTTTTCCGGTATTGTGGCTGCCAACGGCATGAAGCCGCAGGTCCTTGTTTTCTTTCAAGGGGAAAAACTCGAAGCCGCATCCGAATCTGGCAATGGAGGTTCCCGGCAGGACCGACCAGTCCCCTGCTTTCTTCAAATTGTTGTAGTCATGGCCTGCCTTCACGAAAAGACGGGCACGGTCGCAAAGATCGAAAGTCACTTTTCCGACAACGGTGAAATCCTTGAAAAAGGTGTAATTGTGAAGAAGGGACCTGTGCATGACATCCACGAAGAAAGATACACGTCTGAATGAGAAATTATTGCCCAATGATATGTAATTCATGAATTTGCCGCTCTGGTACTCCACGAAGTTGAGCGACCACATGGGCTGGAACACGCCATGTTCCGCAGTCCACATGAAATTGTAACTGTAGATGTCCTTGTTGTCTACAGCTCCGACATAAGGGCTCATGCAGAATTGGAATTGCAGGAGGTCGTTCTTCTCTTCTCCCAATGTTTTCTCCACGCTGGCACCGAGCTGATAACAAGCCATGTTGTTGCTGTATTCCGAAACGAAATAGCTGTCAATCGGCGCAAGGTCGTATTCATAGCCGCCGAGCAGGATCGTCTGTTTCCCGACAGAAAACTTCCAATTGGAATCTGTCTTGTACACAAGGTACAGGAAATCAGTGGCATCGAAGAAAGTTTCATCCTTATGAGCCCTGTTGAGACGCTGCCTGTAGGCGTAGGACAGGTGACTGTTCAAGTTTCCGTAAAGATAGACGCTCAAGTTCTTGCCTCGGAATCCGCAGTTCGCCCTGTCTGAAGAACCGTCAATGAAATATCGCTGATAGTCGAACCTGGCCATCACCTGAAGGTTCAGAAGTTCTTCGTTTTTAAAGCCATCAGCAGCCGTAGCACTTACAGATATAAACAAAAAGACCGCAAATAATATCTTTCTTAAACGCATATCGTGGTTATCAGTTAATTTTTCACAAAGATACTATTTTTAGTAAAGAATCCTTATATTTGCCACAAAAACTGAAAGGCATGGAGATAATTGACAACACGGACGAAGTGCTGGAGCTGGCCTCTGAGGCCGGTCATGTTCTGCTGCAGAACGGCGCGGAGATTTCCAGAGTTGAAGACACTATGGCGAGGATCGCATCGCATTTCGGCGTGGAATCCGGTAATTTCTTCGTGCTCAGCAACGGTATTTTCACCACCAGCACTCAAGGTCGGTATGCCAAGGTGGAGTTCATTCCAATCCGTGCCATACAGCTTTCCAAGGTAGTGGCCATCAACCGGTTGAGTTTCGACATAGCAGCCGGCAGATACACGTTGGAACAGGCCCGGAAAAAGCTGGAGGAGATACGGGATGCGGAATCCAAGCCAGCATGGGAGCAGATTGCAGGTGCGGCGTTCGGCGCTGCGGGATTCTGTGCCGTGTTCGGAGGCGGATTCATGGACTGCCTGGCAGATTTCGCAATCGGTGCTATGCTTTATGTATTCTGCCTGTTTTTCAGTGAACGGTATATGTCCAAGATTGTCGGCGGCATCTGCAACGCATTGCTGGCCACATTGTTATGTATCGCATTTTACCGTATCGGCTTCGGCGACAGCCTCAGCAACATCATCATCGGCGCAATCATGCCACTGATTCCAGGAGTTCCGTTTGTCAACGGTGTCCGCGACCTCATGAATTCCGACTATATCGCAGGTCTGACCAGGCTCACCGACGCGATGCTGGGTTTCTTCTGCATTGCCATAGGCGTCAGTATTGCATTCATGCTTGACGGCTGGATTGCCGGCGGCATCATTGACCTCGGCGGCATGACCGTCAATCCTGAGACGGCGGGTCTCGGCTGGCAGACGCTGGCGGCGTTCATCGGTACTTTCGCGTTCGCGATTCTGTTCGGCGCCCCGAGGAAACAATACACGGCAGCCGGTCTCATCGGCGCGCTCGGCTGGGCGGCATTCCTCATAATGGTACGCGCAGACCTGGCATCCACATTTGCCGCCATCATACTTGCCACCGCCCTGATCTGCATTTTCTCACGAATCGCAGCAGTCCTGGACAGGTGTCCGAGCACGGTATTCCTGCTTTGCGGCATCTTCCCGCTCGTGCCCGGGGCCGGCGTCTTCTGGTTCACCTATTACATGGTGTCAAGCCAGTTCAGCCTCTCCTCCACGACCGGTTTCAATGCTCTCAAGGCGGCCATCGCCATAGTCCTGGGCATCGTATTCGCAATGGAGCTGCCGCAGCGACTTTTCTCAGGATTCAAGCGCTTCAGTAGAAGTTAGTTCCGCCATTCTTTGACTTCCCAGGTTCCTTCTTTAAGGAGAGCCGCCCATTTTTCCTTGTAGATTTCAACGCAACCCTTTGGAACATAGAGGGTTTTGAGTTGTTTTGAAGGACCTACCTTATTATTTCCGGTGTTTGGTATGAATTCTGCCGGCTTTGTGCCCAGGCAAATTATCGTAGTGAGATTAGGCGTACCTGAAATGCAGTCCCCAGAAAGTCTCGTCACGCTTGCGGGAATGGTCAATGTCTTAATCACAGAGTTCTCGTACAAAGCCCACTCTCTTATCGTGGTCGTACCATCCTTCACAGCATAGCTGTCGCCGCTTCCGCCGTTAAGCACCATCAATGTCTTCATGTCATAGTCATACAACGCGCCTTTTTCATCTGCCTTGAAAGATTTATTTCCGTCAGCTACTTTCCAAATCAGTGAATCACAGCCATTTGAAGGGCTTCCGGAAATTTTGGTCAATGTCGACGGCAGCACGATTTCAGTATAGCCGCTATACGCGAATGCTCTGTTTAAAATCGTGGTGATGCCTTCCGGGAGATAGAATTTGCTGATGTTTTTGATGCCGTTGTCACGGTTGCTTCCTCCGCAGAAACCGACATACGAATTATCTGTATTCAAGCCTTTCAATGTGCTTTCTTTGGCATTAGCCCCACTCAAATCCAAGACAATCTTTTTATTCTTATCATGAAGATTACGTGTTGCTTCCATAATTTTTTTGAAGTCAACTGGACTGAGTTTGGATGAAGGAACCATAGTAACCCTGACTGAGTCTTTTGCCGTCTTGACCCATTCTGTATCAATCTCACCCTCAAGACCATCCACAAACATCCTGTCCGGATCTATTGTCAGTTCCTTCACAGGAAATGTCACGACAGTTCCAGGTACCACGTCCAGGTCGCTTTTCTTCTTCAATTCCGAGCCGCCGCGTTCGCAATTAATGGAAAACTTAAGGTTCTTAAGTGTCTTGGTGCCTGCAAGCGGAATGATTATGGTAATCACGGTAGGATTACTCTCATCATTACTGATTTCCAAAGGCTTACGCATATTCATGTTGAGATTGTTCACATCGTAGGCTTTTGAAAGCCCTTGCCATTTTCCATCCTTGACATATGTAAAAGCGCGCTTGGACAGATTGTCGGCACTTATTACACAAGAATGTATGGAGGTTTTCTCTTTTGACCAGACACGGAGTTTGATTACTGCGCCCGCATATTTGAAATCGACATTTCTGTTACCTCCTATGCCATACATCGGAAGCGGCAGTTTATCGCCGATGTTGTCTTCGTAATACTGCGTCATCGGGAAATCCACATAGAAATAGCCATTGCTCTTATTGGCTGTGCAATACGAAGCAGGATAGAATGCGAAGAATTCTTCATCTCCTTTAATCTGCTCACCACTACTATATGTAAATCTTCCGACACTCGTACCGGCAGCATCATCGGCCAATTTGTATATTCCAAGAGTAGTCGAGTATGCTCCAGGGTTGGAAGCATTGTGAAGATGCTTTTCAGTAACCTGAATGGCTATCGAGTCTTTCTTTGCCCACAATACTTTCAGACCATCAATAGATGTTTTGGTGTCTACATTGTCGACGTGCGCAAAAAAGTCAACGCCCTTTGACACCGGTTCAATATCGTTCGTTTTGGTACAACCTCCCAAGCAGGCAACAGCCGCGAAAACACATCCGGCAAAATAAAGTTTTCTCATAATCCGTGAATTTTAATCCCAATTCGTTTCTACGGATTCAAGTCTATCAAGCCCTTTAGGGGTGGAAACACACTCGGAGGTCGCGAAAGAAGAGGTAACCTCGACAGACAAGAGCTCCATCAGCGGAGCTTCGTAAAGCTTCGTATTCATCTAACTTACTACTATATTGGTTTTTATATCTATTATATCAACCTTTTTATCAAAAGGGCGCGCAAGTTAGACATAAATATTTATTCTGCAAAAATTAAATTGTTAAGATTTTATTTCATTTTTTCCTTTTCCAGAAACACATTTGAACTTATATGTAAGCGTTCCGTTCACAGGCTGTCCGGAGCGGTCGTCACGCAACACCGTATAACCCGAAAGATACAGGATATCATCACCTTCCAGCCTGACATTCATCTTATAGAAATAACCTTGGCAGCGACTGTCATCGGATACTTTTCCATAATAAGGGTCAATGCCCAGGTCATAATTCCCGGACGAGTCCACGGAGAATTTCGGCGTAAAAATACTCTTGTTCCAAAATGCGATTGAAGTGTTCAGGTAGATTTCTTCTATCAGCAGGCTGATTCTCACGGAAGTCCGATACGGCGCCGTCATATCTATCTCTATACCGATTTCATCTGTCAGGTCCGGCACCTCTTTCAATTCATCAAAAATCGAAGCGGAAGCCACGCCGTCGTCATTCAGGTCCACCGGCGCCCCGTCCCATTCCGCGCCGACGAGTTCATACTCACCGACAAGCCTGTCCATCGCGGCACGCGCCGCATCCGTCATATCATATACGACCTTGTTCTTGTCGCACGCTACCGCGGCCATAAAGGTCAATGCCAATGCAAACGCAAAATTTATCTTGTTCATTGTTGTTATCTCTTTTTAAGGTCAATATAAAAATCCGCCGGAGTCATAATCGAAACCATGCCGGTACCGCCGCTGACATTGCTCGGATAAGGAATTCCATTAATGAAGTTCCAGGAACCTTGCTCCGAATTGTCGAATGCGTAGTCGTTCATGTAAGTATAGGTGCTTCGGGACATTGACAATACACGGAAACAGATTTTCCCGTACTCGGCCGGCACATATTCATCACGCGACCATGAATTCGGATAATAATTGTGCAGGAGCGTCTTTTCCACAGCCAGTTTCAATGTATATTCCTTGTCAGCGAAAGTATTGTCCGTAAACAAGTTATATTTATTGGCATAATAATTATTCGCATCACTGGAACTGTCCTCCATACCGATTTTAAGATTCCTGTACAGCAGGCTCTCATACTTGTTATCGAACATGATGTCCCTGTATCCGCTGCACAAGAACTGGCCTTCCTTGTATGGACTGCCGGACGGCACTTCTGAAGCCCTGTACTCTGATTCATAAGACATTACCATACGGTAGAAATTTCTTTCTCCGGCAACGTCCTGCAGATGGACCTTGGTCATATAGAAATCGACCAGTTCGCCTCCTTTGTTCTTCGCCATGAATGAAGCCGTGTCCACGGCATTGACAACAGGAGCATTGGGAGCGACAGCGACCGCTTCGGCATGGGCATCGCCGGCATCGACCTTGATCCTGACCTCGTCACCGGCATTGAACGGAGCCTTGAACCGGATGGCATTGGCATTGTACGAGAACCGCTCCGGCTCGGTCACCTTGTCCGTAGACGCCACCAGTTTGCCGTTCACGTAGCATTCAAGATGCGCCGATTCGACGGGTTTCACAGCGTCATACATGCCCCAGGTAAGGAAAACCGTATGCAGCGTGTCGCCCGCCACCAGATTGCCGTTCACCACGAGCATCTTCTCCGGGCCTTCCCTGCGCAGGTCAATGTATTCTTCACATGCGGCCGACATCATTGCCGCAATCATTATCAATATTGACTTTTTCATGATTTCTAGAACTTGAAGGTGTAACTGAAAGAAGGAAGGCACAAGAGGAAGGTCTTCTTGCTCAATGCCGGGGTGTACGTGGTTTTCCCGGTGTCCGGGTTCTTCACTTCCCTGCTGTCCAAAGTCACCCAGTTAGGATTTTTAGCGCCATAGGCATTGTACATTCCGAAGTTCCAGATACGCTCGCCATGACGTTTCTTCTTGTGGATATTGACGCTGAAATCGAGCCTGTGGGACGGCGGAAGCCTGTAATTGTTCCTGCTGGAAATATAGTCCACCATCGACATTCCCTTTCCGTCCGGCGAAAGTGTGAGAGTAGATCTGGTGGAAACCGTCATCCAGTTTCCGGAGGCAATGGTCCATATTGCGCTCAGGTCCACTCTTTTACCGAGTTTCTGATTCAGGCTGACACAGAAGTTGTGCCTGCGGTCATAAACGAACGGGAAGCGTTTTCCATTGTTGATGGTGCCGTCGCGGAAGATGCGGTCGGTCTTGGACAATGTATATGAGACGGTTCCGGTGGTGCGACCGAGTGTCTTCTGGACATAGAGTTCCACGCCATACGACCGCCCCTGACCCATCTCGACGTTTTCTTCCCAGTCGGCAGCCGATGAGAATGACATCTTGCCGTCTTTATACTCAAGGACATTGTTCATCTGCTTCCAGTAGCCCTCCACCGAGAATTCCCATCCTTTCAGGCCGCTGTAATATGTGCCGAGCGAGACGATGTCCGATGTTACCGGCTTGATATTCTTGGTAATAGGGACCCAGAGGTCAGTAGGAAGGCTGAGGTTGCCCGATGTGAGCTGATGCACGTATTGCGACATCTTGGAATAAGCCGTCTTGACAGCCCAGCCCTTTCCGAACGAGACCTTGACCGCGGCACGTGGCTCCGGACAGAAATATGTACGGCCATTGACCAGGAACAGGCTCAGGTGCAATCCCGGATTGAATGAGAAATGCTCCCCGAAGGTCATGTCATCTTCAATGTAGGCCGACAGTTCATTGCCATAAAGGTTCGGGCTGGCGTCGTTCACCTTGTCGCTTTTTTCTTCCTTGCCGTCAAGGTTGTTGAGACTGCGGGAGCGTTCCACTTCCGGGCGGTAAAGGTGATTCACGAATTCGCCGCCGAATTTTATCAGGTGCGAAGGCGCCGGAATATAATCGAAGTCAATTCTCGCGCCCAGGTCACGGATGCCTGACGTATAGGAATACCTGTACTGCTTGTCATAGTTCTCCGTTTCCGATTTCAGAAGTTCCCTGGTATTGGTGACCATGTTCATCTTATATGTATTCCACGAAACCGAGGTATTTGCAAACAGCTTGCTGCTGAAGACATGGTTCCACCTTACCGATGCCAATGTGTTGCCCCATTTGAGGTTCATTTTCGTATTCTCCTCTTCGTACTTCGTATATGGCTCATAGTCAGGGCCATAATATCTAGAACTGGATTTGTCTGAATCGGAGTACCTGAAGTAATCGCGTCCGGTATAGAATCCCACGAAGATCTTGTCCGAGTCGCTGAAACGATGGGTTACCTTGGCATTGATATCATAAAACGCGTAATTGGCAGGGCTTCCGCAGGCCTTTATCAGTCTGTCGAACAGGAAGGTGTGCATCCCGCGCGCGCTGAAGGACCAGGTGGTGTTTTCGCCGGCTATAGGGCCTTCGAAGTGGAGTTTTTCCGAAAGGAGTCCTGCTGATACCGAGCCGTGGAAGCCCTTGGCATTGCCGTCATTGGTCCTGACGTCGACTATACTCGATACTCTGCCGCCATATCTTGCCGGGAAAGAGCCTTTGTAGAATGTGACTTTCTTGACCGCTTCCGGAGTGAAAACCGACAGCAGGCCGAGCAGATGGCTGACATTGTAAAGCGGTGTTCCGTCGAGCATCATAAGGTTTTCGTCCGCGCCACCGCCCCGCACATAGATTCCGGAAAATCCTTCCATGCCGCTCTGCACGCCAGGCATCAGTTGAATGGTCTTGATGACATCAGGTTCGCCCAGCACCACCGGCATGTTCTTGATCATCTCCTGCGGGATTTCCAATGCGCCCATATAGGTGGACTGTATGCCGGCGTCCTTTCGGGCCACAATAGTCGAGGCTTTCAGTGAAGCCGCCTGCGCCAATGAAATATTTATGACAGTATCACGCTGCAGGTCAATGCTTTGTTTCGCATCCGCGCATCCGACATAGGAGTAAGTGAGGTCAATGTTTCCGCACGGGATGGTGATCGTATAGTATCCGAATTCGTTGGTGACTGCGCCAATGATTCTGGAGTTTGCTCTCGGTTTGTCATTTGTTGCCGCTGAGGCATTTGCCCCGGGTGTCGTCGCTGAGGCTTTTTCCTCAGACTTCGTACCTGAAGCACTTGCAGCTGACATTGCCCCTATAGCATTTGCCCCGGGTGTCGCCGCGGAAGTTTTCGTCCCCGACGCAGCATCCGTAATCATCACCATAACCCCAGCTCCAATGAGCGTTTCCCCCGTAGCTGCATCCCGGATATATCCGCTGACTGTACACTTGTTCTGGGCAGCCAGATTGACAGCAAAAATGACGGCCATCGCCGCCAATGTAAATTTTCGCATTAAAAAATATTTGTTTGAGGATTCCTTGATAACCAATCCACACTCTCCCCCTCATCCATCCATACAAAGATGCAACTCACACAAGCATTGTTGCATTTGTACACATATTTCCCGGTATTGTTGTTTAAGGCTGCAAATATATATGTACATATCGGTTATAACAAAATCTTCGGCAAAAGGGCACATCTCGGGTGAAGAAATCTTTATAATAGACTGGATGGCCCATCATTTTATCCCAAAATATTTCGTTTTGTACCGCCTAAAACGTTTTCCTCGTACCGAACACTATAATACGAACGCCTCGTACCATCTAAAACGTTTTCTCAGAACAAAACGCCTCGGCAAACACATTTGGTACAGATTAAAACGTTTTCGCGAAACCAAACTACCATGCAAGCACACTCGGTACCGCCCAAAACGTTTTCGCGGTACAAAATGAACCACGGAAAATGGATCCAAAAAAATGAACAACCAGAGTAAACTCATTTCAGGGAAAGACTCCAATCGGAGTCAACCAAAATCAGGAAATGACAACGTGGTGTGGAGCACAAATAATTGATCATGAGATAGATATCTATTTTCAGAGTTCGCATAACAGCAACTCTGAAGAAGGTTAATTTATTACATAACAAGGATTTACGCACCACACAAAATGAAAACACATGGCAAAAAAGCCCGGTGGTGTGGGAGAGCAGGCAGACAATCTTTGAAAAGATTCATGGCGAAACACTCATGCCCCGGAGTCATGGCGAAACAGGTCCAATGATACGGATGTTACCACATGGCGTAAATACAACAAACCCCCGTAGAATGCATCTACGAGGGTTTCGTGTGGTGCCACCAGGGATTGATGTGTCCTTGTAAGCACTTGTATCTCAACGCTTTGCCTTTG